>OGCI01000750.1_pt1 | contig 32821 bp, 25 predicted proteins | sample 1570021 | NCBI WGS metagenome assembly OGCI01 (sample SAMN06264664, study PRJEB24512) | hot springs metagenome | isolation source: Hot spring water | place: South Africa: Tshipise | collected 2015-06-21 | reverse complement strand
AATATGTTGTCAAAGAACTGGGATAAAAGTAAAAAAAAAAAGATAAATGCAAGAAAAAGTTTTCCACATTTTTTGTTGTTGTAAAAAATAATTCAATAGGACTGCGATAAAATATTTATTTTCTCATTAAATTAAAATAGTAAGAGACTCGTTTTTCCCAGTCAAAAATCATAAATCTAACTACCTTTATACTCGCTTTCCTCACCTTTTTGTAGATACTCATCGTGCAATACATTAGTGTTCGGAAGCGATTGTAAAATTGTTTTTATGCTCGAAAAAGGTAATCTGTTGTTCTTCAAATTCAATACTTTTAAGCGTTTCAAGTTGGTTATGCTCATAGGTATTGTTTTGAGCTTATTGTCGGACAAATCTAAATATTCGAGATTGCTTGCCTTGCCAATAGTTTCATCAAGTGATTTTATTTTATTATTAGATAAATCTAACCAACGAAGCTGCGGTGTATTCCCAAAATCAAATTTCACTTCACTTATTGAATTATTTGACAAATTTAATACTTTGAGCTGCTTGAAATTTGTAATCCCTTGCGGGAAATTTCTCAATCTATTCGATGAAATACTTATGTTTTCAACGTTCTGCGGTAAATTTGCCGGTAAATCTCGTAATTTCTGATTGTCAAAGTTGAGAACGACTGAATTATTGGTAATCAAAGGTAACCCATTTATCTCATTTTCCAGATTTGCAATTAATATCTTTACTGCATCCTGACTACCACCGGGCATAGCAATTAGTTTTTGAAATTTACTAAGCGCTGAATTCAAATATTCCCTTGCTTTGTCTGTGATATTTATCTTTTTGTAGATATTTCCGTATACCTCGTCTATGGAAGCAGACCAATATTGCGCTTCCCAGCTTCGATTTTTCCCAATTAATTTACCTGCCTTCTCTAAATTTTCAAAGGCTTTGCCGAAGTCTCCATTGTTTATATAACTTTGTGCAAGCTTTACAAATCGCGATGCTCGCGAAACATTGCTATTGCTTGCCGAATTTGCCGACTGTTGGCTTGCGAATTTCATCCGATTGGCTTCTTCAAGTGTCGAGATCGCTTTTTTGTAGTTCCCTTGTTCAATGTATCTTTTTGATTTTGTTTCTAAGCTCTTTATCCTTTGATTATCATTTGAAAATGAAATCAAACATAAAGCCATAATTAATAAAATATACTTTTTCATTTTCACACCTTAATATATGGTGGTCGAAACTGTTTGCCATAATGCAAAACGTACTCCAAGCTGGAAATTTGTAGTCCACGGACGCCCAAGATTTATTTCTCCGCCAAACGCAGGAAATACCAAATCCTTTGAATAATGATTGAAATTAAACGCAGCGAAAAACCCTATCGGAAAATGAAAACGGCTGAAATTTGTTGCCATAAGCTCCATCCTTATTGTTTGCCCCTGCCATTTTTTCGATGGCAATTCTGTATTTGGCAAGCGAGCAGAACCCCAGAAAAATCCATAACCTCCTTTCAGTCCTAAATAAAAATTTTCTATTTTCATTACATCAGAAAGCGGTATATTTAAATTTATTCCAGTTGATATATAATCAGTTTTATATTCCATATTTATGGGTCTATTTTGATAAATTTTTTCTGCTTCAAGAAGCTGATATGTATATTCGGTCCAAATATCAAGGATTTTCCCCATTCCAAAAATCGGACTGGGATTAAATACCAACGCAATCCCCGGAGAAATATTCGCATCGATTCGTTCATCATTATAATCTAAATAATTGCCCGTCAATGCAATTGATAGAATCGACGCACTATTTTTCCAATTGTCGTATGCTTGACGAATTCGTTCCGACTGTTCCCACGCTTGCTGACGACAATCGAAGAACATCTTGTCAATCTCGTTTCGTAAACTGTCAATTTGAGTAATCATTTCGCGGTAACGGCTTCTGTAGAAATTCGCCGAAAGTAACTCTAAATTCTGACGATGTAGTTGCTCTTGTAATATGAAATTATCATTGTTCATTTTCTCGACTTTCTCTCTTAGCTCAACTATTTTCTTATGGTATGGTGCATCGGGGGCTTCCAGCACCTGCCTACGTAACCCATCTGCCTGGTTATAATAACGACGCAAAGTTCTTATGTCAGCATCGGTAAGTTCATCAAGCGTTGGGATTGATGTTGGATTGACTGGCTGCAAACCAATTAAACGAAGTTGCGCTTCATATAGAACTGCTATTCTGTAATATTCAAGAATTTTCAGAGCAAACAACCCATCGCTTTCTTCATATAGTTCAAGCTCGTTGTTGCCTGGCAAAGGTGATAGCTCAACTATTGGCTCTGCTGCGTAAATCTTGAAAGTTAGAATAAATATAAATACAAAAAATACTGTTCTCATTGTTTCTCCATAATTATGATTGTTATTTATTTCTATCAAACACAAATATTATGCCAATATGTATTATTTTCAATTATTTAGTATTATATTTCTCTTTGATTTTTCACAATGAAAACTAATATATTTTTATCAAAATTTGATATATATTCATTATTTTAGCATCATTCTAACATAATTTATAGGTTTGTTTTATGAAGCCTGTTGCATCTGCTGAAAAGTCAAAATTGATAGATAAAGCCGTTATGGTTGATTTGTGTCTGAGCTCGGGTGCTTTGATGATGGAAAATGCTGCTCGTTCTTGTTTCGACATAATAAAAGAACGATTCGGTCTTCACTTCAAAAATTGCCTTGTGCTTTGTGGTGTTGGTAATAACGGTGGTGATGGATTTGCTCTTGCAAGATTACTCTCTGAATTTTTCCCAATCACAATTTACGTTATTGGCGATCTATCCAAAATGTCCGAAGAAACAAAATTAAATTTTGAATTTGCAAAAAATAATCGAAAAAATATTATTATAGAACATTTTACAGATGAGGAGCAAATCAACAACGTTAATTTTGATTTTGAATTAATTATTGATGCATTAATCGGTGTCGGTGGGGGAGAGCATCTTCGCGGACCGGTTGTGCCTATACTAAAAAAAGCAAATCTGTCCAAAGCACACAAAATTGCTATTGATGTTCCTACTGGATTAAATTCGACTTCCGGCAGTTATCATCCCGATGTTTTTCGTGCTGATGCAACTATTACAATGTTTTGTAAAAAACGAGCTATGCTCGATAAGAATTTAAGCTCAATATTTGGAAAAATTCACGTTGCGTATTTAGGTTTCGATAGTAATTTAGTACAAAACTTAATCGATGAATGGGAAATTGAACCAAAAGATTTTCACCTACTTAAAAATATCCCAAATGATGCTAATAAATACGATTGTGGCAGAATTGCGCTTGTTGCTGGGTCGCATCATTATCCTGGAGCCGCGGCTATTGCATCGAATGCTGCTGTTGTGGCAGGTGCTGGATTGGTTCATTTATTTTCAACTTGCTTTCACCCTCAACTTAAACCAGAAATAATACATAATCCTCTTATTGCGGATAAAGATGGCTTCATTGCCTATTGCAAGGATAACACTTCTTATTTAATCGAAGAATTATCTCGTTTTGATGTCGTTGCTATTGGTCCAGGGTTGGGTGCTTCTGATGATACTATGAAAGTTGTCGAAAAACTCTTGCTAAATTTGAATTCAAAAATTATTCTTGATGCAGATGCTCTTCGAATTGTCCCTAAATTCAATAAATTAGGTAAAAATGTAATATTAACTCCTCATTTAGGTGAATTTTCACGAATTCTTGGTGCGAATAAAGCAGAAATTTTGCATAATAAATATTCATTAATAAAAGAATTTTGTCAGAAACACGAAACCAACTTGTTGCTAAAAGGTAGTACAACTCTTGTGAGCGATGGAACTATTCTCTACTATTCTACAAGCGGCAATTGTGGACTTGCCAGCGGTGGAACAGGTGATGCACTTACCGGTATTATTGCAGCCTTTGCTGCCAGGTGCGATAATTTATCTATTGCAGGGGCAATTGGTGCTTTTATTCACGGGCTTTCCGCTGATTTATACGTCAGCCAGTACGCGACTGAAAGCTTAACTGCTTCCGAAGTTATCAATTTTTTAGGCAAAGCAATTAGGGAAGTTCGAAATGAAATTTAAGATTATTACTACTTTGCCTATATTGCTTGCTTCAGTAGCTATCTTTATCGCTTCCCATCAACCACAAATCGAGTTTCCGGATTTTGGAATATTTAACTTAGACAAATTGCTTCATTTTGGGGCTTTCTTATTGTATTCACTTCTTTTAATGTTTTTTCTAGTTAGTAATTTTAATTTCAATAAACGCAGAGTTCTTTTGATTACTTTTGTCTTTGCAACCTTATTTGCTATTTCGGATGAATTTCACCAAAGCTTCGTCCCTGGACGTGATGCTTCGCTTTATGATTTGATTGCAGATATCGCGGGTATTTCACTTTCTTTATTTTTTTACTACTTTATTGATAAAACATCTAACTTAATTTATAAATACGTTAACTAAATTATCTAAAAAAGGCTGGTTCATTTACCAGCCTTTTGATAAATATTTTAAAAAGTTATCGCCATTTAATTAAAAACAACTGGAAGTGCATCCCATAATGTTTTGACTGGAATTATTTCCAGTGAACTAGTGATTTCTTCAGGAAAATCCTGTATTTCTCGCCAGTTTTCATCTGGAATAATAACTTTTGTAATTCCAAATCGCTTCGCAGCTAACAGTTTCTCTTTCAATCCACCGATTGGCAAAATATTTCCACGCAAAGTGATTTCTCCGGTCATTGCTACTTTCCCGTTTGCAGGCTTGCCACTAACAGCAGATATTATAGACATTGCAATTGTTATGCCTGCCGATGGCCCATCTTTGGGTATAGCACCTTCTGGTACGTGAATATGAATTTCCTTTTTCTTATAGAAATTCTCATTCAATCCCAACGCTTTATAGTTTGAACGGATAAACGAAAGTGCTGCAACAGCCGATTCTTTCATTACTTCGCCTAACTTACCAGTCAACGTGATTTTTTCTGATGTCGAGGGCATAATTGTAACTTCCACCGGCATTACATCTCCTCCTACACTTGTCCAAGCAAGACCCGTTACTACTCCAACTTTGTCGTTCAATTCATCAGATTTTTCTTTATATATTGGTGCTTTCAGGAATTTTTCAATTGTATCAGGTGTTACTCTATATTTTTTACCTGACAATTTTTTCAATATTTCTTTATTTTCTTGTATTGGCACCCATTCTTTGACTTCATTTGAATAATTTGCAACACTCGATACAATTTCTTTTGCCAGTTTTCGTAACACTGATGCTATCTCGCGTTCTAAATTGCGAACTCCTGCCTCCCTCGTATATTGACGAATGATTTTTAAAATAGCTTCGTCTATAAAACTTATTTTTAATTTATCCAGACCAAATTCATTGATTAATTTTGAAATAATGTGTCTTTTAGCTATTTGCAACTTGTCTGTTTCTAAATAACTGTTAAGCTCAATTATCTCCATTCTATCAAGTAATGGAGTTGGTATATCGTATTTAACGTTCGCAGTTGTAATAAATAGAACGTTCGATAAATCATAATCGACTTCTAAATAATGGTCGTTGAAATTTGCATTTTGTTCGGGATCGAGCACTTCGAGCAATGCAGCTGATGGGTCGCCACGAAAATCCATAGACATTTTGTCTATTTCATCAAGCAAAATAACGGGATTAATTGTGCCTGCCTTTTTCATCGACTGAATAATTTTTCCAGGTAATGCACCAACATATGTTCTCCTGTGACCGCGTATTTCGGCTTCGTCGCGAACTCCACCCAGCGAAAATCGCACAAATTTGCGTCCCAAAGCACGAGCAATTGACTTTGCTAACGAGGTTTTCCCAACCCCCGGCGGACCTACAAAACACAATATCTGGCGACGCAATGCTCCTGTGAAATTCAATATTGCAATATATTCGAGTATTCTTTCTTTTGGTCGCTCCAAATCGTAATGGTCCTCATCCAACACTTTTTTTACGTGTTCAATACTTATATTGTCCTGTGTTTTTTCATTCCAGGGTAGCGATAAAAGCAAATCGAGATAAGTTCGATTTACAGAATATTCTGGGGACATAGTCGGTGTTTTTTTTAGTTTATCGAGTTCCTCTAATGCCTTATTATATGCATGTTTGGGAAGATTTGCTTTTTCTATTTTCTCTTTTATCTCGAGTAGTTCGTGCGGCAATCCTTCGTCTTCTTCGAGTTCTTGTTGTAAAGTACGGATTTGCTCTTGAATATAATATTTTTTCTGATTCTTTTGTATTACAGAGTGAACTTTATTGGTTATTTCTTCTTCAAGTTTTAGCAATTCAAGCTCATTGCTCAAAAGCGAATTGAGAAGAAAAAATTTCTGCCTAATATCGGTTTCTTCTAATATCTTTTGTTTTTCTTGTAGTTTGGATTTTATGTTTGCTGCTGCGTAATACAATTTATACAGCGGGTCCTCAATTGTATCGAATGCTAAAATTAAATCCGAGGGCAAATTTTTTGACTTGTTCACATATTGTTTGAAAGATTCCGATAAATATCGAACAAGCGCTGCCAATTCCGAGTTGTCTTCCTGGTAATGTATGTTTACACTTTCAATTTCTGCTTCTAAAAATTCTTTCTTCCGTGTTTTTTTTGCAATTTTTGCCTGATATAGTCCTTCCAGAAGCACCTTATACAAATTATTAGGAAGGCGCAATACTTGTAAAATTTTAGCAACAATTCCGTGCTCATACAAATCGTTGATTGTTGGGTCGTCCTGTTCAGGAACTTTTTGTATAACAACAAATATTAGTTTTTCATTTTCCAATGCGTAATTGACTGCCTTCATCGAAGTTTCCCTGCCGATTAGAACAGGGTAAATCATATTTGGATAAATGATGATATCTCTTAATGGTAATATTGGTAGTTTTTTCGGCAGACTTGCTTCTTCCGTAGATTCGCTTTTTTTGTTCCTTTTTGCCATATCGATTACTCCTAATTATTTTTTGCCTGAATTTCCATTAATATTCTCGCAAAATCATTATCATCAATAATATATTTTTCGCTACAATACTGGCATACCAGTTCAGTATGCCCTTCCTTTTGCATATTGCGAATTTCGTCAGCACCAAGTGCCACCAGATGACTGAGAAATCCCTCCTTCGAACATCGACAATAAAAATCAACTGGTGAGTGCTTGACTATTTCGAACTCAAAATTAGTTGCTTGACGAATAATTCCCTCGATAGTGTGTCCATCGGCTAAAAGTTGAGAAATTGGTGGTAGCTCATAAAGTTGCTCTGTAATTCTTACTATTTCCTTTAAAGGTGCTTGTGGCATCGCTTGAATAATTAGTCCGCCCGATTGTAGTATTTTCCCGTTGTCGTCTATTGAAGCATCCAACAGAACTGCCGATGGTATTTGCTCTGATTGGCTGAAATAATATGCTAAATCAGTTGAAATATCGCCTTGTGCTAATTCTGTAATACCTATGATTGGTTCGGTCTTGTTGTATAAAATTCTCGACACCTTTATTTTACCTTTTCCTATCACATCGTCTATAGAGTGTAATTTGCTACTGTCATATTTATTATCCACTCGAATAAATCCACGCGTCTCACCAACTTGAATAGACTCTGAATATATCTTTTTAATATAATTCGAACCGTCTATTTCTATGCTTACTCGTTCCTCACCTTTAAGAAATGCCGAAAGCAAGGTTGAAGCTGCTAATGTCTTAGCCAGAAAGAAAGCCGGTATCGCTTCTAAATTGTGCCTTGCTTGTGCATCAATAGCCATACTAGTATTTTTGATTGCTACCCCCCTAAAATACCCGTCCTTTGATAGAACGCGTACTACTCTATCTCGTTTTGCAAAACTTTCCTTTATGCTCTGTAAACTCATCCGATTTCACCTATTAGTTAGATTGTCTGCTTGAAGTGATCACTCTTGCGTGACGTAGCACCTTGTCCTTATACATATATCCGGGTTGTGCCACTTGCAAGACAGTACCCTCTTCTTTATCGGAGTTCATTGCCAGAATTGCATCGTGATAATTAACATCGAATGGCTTGCCAGTTGCATCGTCCATTTTCTTTACACCTTGCTCTTCGAATAATTTTATTGCTTTCTGGTATAACATTTCCAGTCCTGTGCGTAATGCTTCAATATCTGTCGTTTTGTTCGATGCATCAACTGCTTGTTCGAAGTAATCAAGCAGTTCTATCATTTTCCCAAGTAGTTGCTCGTTTGCAAAATCTATAAGCTCTTGTTTTTCTTTCAGGTGTCTTTTCCTTTGGTTTTCAATTTCGGCGACTTTCCTTACCAACTGGTCTTTTAGATAGTCTCTCTCTGTTTTTAATTCCTCAATTTCTGAAATTTTATCAAGTGCTATATTGGATAGCTCTTCAATAATGTTTTTGTTACTATCTTCTGATTGACTTTTTTCATTTTGATTCTCAATGTTCTGCTCGTTTTGACTTTCTTCCATTATCTTGGCTTCTTCTCCCATTTTTTTCACTTTTTGTTCCTCCTGTTTTTTATAAGTGTTCAACAAATCTTTTTCTGTGTCCAGTGCCTGACGCAAAGGCTTTTTCGAACTTTTCCCTTCCATTTTTCCTCCGTTCGAACTTTTCAACAACTCCAAAAACATTAAGACGAATTAGTTTGATTTACCTTTTATTAATCTATTTGTAATAATCTTACAAAATTTGCTCTTCTAAGGATACACATCATTAAATTTTAATCCATTATATAAATGAAAAAGATATTTTTACATAAAAAATCTTCTCACAATTCTATTTAAGTGAGAAGATTTTGTTTTTTATAAATAATAATGCTCAATAACAAACTATTTTGCTGCTATCTTACTCTTTCTTTTTGCAGCAATTTTCTTTTTAATAGAAATACCATCAAGAACTTTCTTAACAGTAATCCCAATGTCTGCTGGGGAATCGACCACAATAATACCTGCATCTTTCATAGCAGCAATTTTTTCTTCAGCCGTTCCTTTCCCACCAGAAATAATAGCACCAGCGTGTCCCATACGTCGTCCCGGAGGAGCAGTGCGTCCCGCAATAAATCCAATTACTGGTTTTTTAACATTTTTCTTTATGTATTCGGCTGCCATTTCCTCTGCATTTCCGCCAATTTCACCAATCATTACAATTGCTTCAGTTTTATTGTCGCTGTTGAAAAGTTCTAATACATCAATAAATTGTGTGCCAATTATTGGGTCGCCACCAACTCCAATACAGGTTGATTGTCCTATTTTCAGTTCACTTAGCTGATTAACCGCCTCGTAAGTCAAGGTACCACTTCGAGAAACAACACCTACTTTTCCTTTCTTGTGAATATAGCCCGGCATAATACCTATTTTTGTTTCTCCCGGAGTTATTATTCCAGGACAATTTGGCCCAATCAATCGAGATGAAGAATTTTCAAGAGCTGCCTTAACTTTTATCATATCACGAACAGGAATTCCCTCAGTAATGCATACAATTAGCGGTATTTTTGCATCAATTGCTTCAAGAATAGCATCTGCTGCGGCAACTGGCGGAACAAATATCACACTTGCATTTGCACCAGTTGCTTCAACTGCTTCTTTAACTGTGTTGTAAACCGGAATCTCGTAATCAAATTTTATCTCGCCTTTGCCTCCAAACATTGTTCCTCCCTTTCCTGGAGTTACTCCTGCAACTACCTGAGTCCCGTACTCAATCATTTGAGATGTGTGATATGTGCCTTCCGAACCAGTTATTCCCTGAACTATTAATTTTGTCTTTTTGTCAACAAGAATACTCATTTTACCCTCTATGATTTTTTATTTAACATCTAATCTTAAAACAGTAGTATAAAGTATATGATAAAAAATTATTGTGAATATAGCAAATTAAAATTCCCCATTTTTTAATAAAATGTAACTAAAAAAAATTTTTAATATAATAAAATTTTATTAAAAATTAAGCGTCTCTAACATTGAAATTAGGAGAAACTAATTGTGAAGTATGTAAAATTAATTTTAATGGGTGTTATTATGTTATCGAACTCTTCATTCGCTTCTTTCTCAGAAAAGCTTAATCTTAATTTTTCAAAAGACGACGCCGGGAAATATCTTCTTCCCGAACTTGGTTATTCTTATGATGCATTAGAACCTTATATCGACTCTCGTACTATGGAAATTCACCACACCAAGCACCATCAAGCATACGTAACAAATCTGAACAATGCTATTGCCGGAACTGAAATGGAAAAATTAAGTCTTGATGAACTTCTTGCTAATGTTTCGAAATACCCCGTTGCTGTTCGCAATAACGGTGGTGGTCACTGGAATCACGCTTTCTTTTGGAAACTTCTTTCCGGAAATTCTTCAAAAACTGCATCTGGAAAACTTTTGGAGCAAATCAACAAAGATTTCGGCTCTTTCGATAACTTCAAAGCAGAATTTTCGAAAGCAGCTATGGGAAGGTTCGGTTCTGGTTGGGCTTGGTTAATTATTCAAGACGGGAAACTTGTTGTAACCTCAACTCCAAATCAGGATAATCCGCTTATGGATGTAGCAGAGGTAAATGGACTTCCTATTCTTGGTCTCGATGTTTGGGAACACGCTTACTACTTGAAATATCAGAACCGTCGCAACGAATATGTGGAGAACTTCTTCAACGTTATAAACTGGGAATTCGTTCAATCAATCTTCGAAAAGAATTTTTAATTAGTCGCAATAATAAAAATAAAAGCCCGACTAATTTAGCCGGGCTTTTTTGCAAGTAGAGAGTGAATTAATTAATTGGATAAACAGAAACTTTCTTTCTTGTTTTGTCTTTATTCTCAAATTTAACAATACCATCAATCAATGAGAAAATTGTATAATCTTTTCCAAGTCCTACGTTTTTCCCTGGATGGTATTTAGTTCCACATTGGCGAACAATAATATTGCCTGCAATAACTTTTTGACCACCGAAAACTTTTACACCGCGATACTGTGGATTTGAATCGCGTCCGTTCTTCGATGAGCCACCACCTTTTTTATGAGCCATAATTACCTCTATTAAAATTAATTCTTTCCTTAATTGATGCTATTTACTTCAATTTTAGTAAACATTGGGCGAAATCCATTCAGCTTACGATATCCTTTGCGACGTTTTTTGTGAAATACCAAAACTTTTTTGCCTTTGGCGTGTTCCATTATTGTAGCTTTCACCCTGCCTTCTACATATGGAGAACCAACTTCGATATTGCCATCTTTGTTCTTCAGCAGAATTTTATCGAACTCAACAGTTTCTCCAACTTCGCCCTGCAAATGAGGTACTACAAGCTGAGCTTTTTCAGTTACTTCGTATTGTTGACCGGCTATTTCTACTAACGCTACCAACATTTTTATCCTCAAAATCTTATAATTTTTACAAAATATGAATTTGCAATTTACAGACTTTTTATTTTTTTTCCAAATTTTATTTATAGCAAGTTTTCCACTTTTTCAAGAGATACAGATACAGTCTTCGACACTCCTACTTCTTGCATCGTTATCCCATATAATGTATTTGCTGCCGACATAGTCTTTTTATTATGAGTTACAATTATAAATTGAGTATTATTACTAAATTCTTTTATTAAATTTAAAAATTTATCTACGTTCGCATCATCAAGTGGAGCATCCACCTCGTCTAATATACAAAAAGGCGATGGCTTTACCAGATAGATAGCAAAAAGCAATGCTATCGCTGTTAAAGTTTTTTCTCCTTGCGAAAGCTGCTCTATGGTTATAGGGCGTTTGTTCGGTGGTTTCGCAATAATCTCAATATCAGTTTCTAACAATTTTCCTTCGTCTATTTTTAGTTCAGATTCTCCTTCCTCACCGAATAGAGTTTTGAATAATCTTTTGAAATTCTCGTGTATTTTATTAAATGTTTCTGAAAAATTCTTTTCCGCAGCTTGATTTATCTCTGCAATTGTTTCTTTGAGCGTTTTTTCGGAATTAAGCAAATCATTTATCTGATTTTCGTAGAAATTCAATCTTTCTGATTCCTTCTCGTATTCTTCCAGAGCCAGAAAATTAACATTTCCTAATGATGCAAGCTTGTTTTTTAGTTCGACTACCTTTTCTTTTGCAATATTTATATCAAAATCTTCGGGTATTGGTGGCAGAGCTTCATCACAACTTATTCTAAAATCTTCACTTAATCTATCTTTGATTGAATTTACCTGCACATTAATTTCACTTATCTTTATGTCCGTTTGATGTATTTGTTCCTTCAATTTATCATATTGAAGTCTCAAAGCATTTATCGCTTCTGAATATTGATTGATTTGCTCATTAATTGAGTTCTTTTCTGTTACCAATTTATGATTTCTGTCCACCAGTTGTTCGTATTCTTCTCGCAACTGAACAAGTTCACCCGAAATTTTTTCAATTTTCTCTTTCAATTCGATGGCAATTTTGTCCCCATTCAGCAATTCATCTTCTTTTTCTTTGATTTTGTTTTCAAAAGATTTAATGTTGTTAGATATTCTTTTTATGTCGTTTTCACAAGAACTTCGTTCAGAATGTAATTTTGTTAGTTCAATTTCAATCGAACGTATTTCACTGTCGTAATTCTTTACTTTTATTTCAACTTTCGCTAAATTTGATTGAATCGCATTATATTCTTCTTTTTCTTTTGAGAGTGCGTCCATCGCATTGTCAATCTGGCTTTGCATAGTAATAATTTCGGCTTCAAGTTCTTCAAGTTCTTGTTCAATTTGTGAGTTGCTTTGATTAACTATAGCTAAGCTTTGTTCTAATGCTTGTTTTTGAAGCTTTGTTTGCGATATTTTTTGTTCAAAATTCTTCAATCTTGTTTCTGCTTGTTTTACATTTGAAGTAAGCGATGGCAAATCAATCAATGACAGTTCCTCATTTAAGTTTCTTAGCTCTTCATTTAGTAATTCGATTTCCTTCGAAATTTTGTCTATCTCTTCTTGTGTTTTCTCAATTTTTTCTTTTCTACCAATCTTACTTTGCTTATTCTTTTGTTCCGATCCACCAAAAATATAACCTGATTTGTGAACAAACAATCCAGTTTTCGAAGCGCAGCAGTCACAGATACTTTCCTTGACCAATTTTAGTGCAATTTCATCTGTTTCAGCAATCAAGCAATTCCCAAGAATATTTTTTAGAAACTCAATGATTTTCGTTTCAGCACGGATAACTTCATAAACTGACCTTCCTTCCACAGTATCACTAATTTCTACATTATTGCCTGTAATTATCTCTTTTGTTATAAATGACGCTTGACCTTTTTTCGTTTCTTTCAGCAAATTAATTGCTTTGGTTGCCTCATCAACGCCCTCAACTACAAAATAATCACCAATATAGTTCAATATAGAAACTAATGGTGTTATATACTCATCGTCTGTTGCCACAAGTTCAGCAAGTTGATTTTTGTCCTCTGAATTGCTCCAACCCGTTGAAGTGATAAGAAACTGTGCTGTTTGATTTGTATCAACAATTGATTTCAAATAATCAAGTGTGTTTTTTCTTGCGGAAAGAGCATTTTTTCTATCGTTCAACTTGTGTTTTACGCTGTCAATGCTATTTTGAAGAACCATTTGCCTTTCTTTTTCTTGTGATAGCAAATTTTCCGCGTCTGTTAATTCGGTCTCCAGCTTATTGTGCATTTCATCAGCGTTCAACAGTTCTCTCTCAATTTCTTCGATTTGTTTTCCCAGTCTCGATGCTTCTTCAAAATTACCCTGAACCTTTCGCTCAAGCATTTTCTTTCTATCAAGATTTCGATTTTGCTGATTTTTCAAACTATTTATAGTATTCTGCAAAATAAGGATTTTTTCGTTTGAGTAATCGCTTTCTTCTTTTAATTGTCTCAGTTCGCTGAAATAGTTTTCTCTATTCTCTTTGCTAATCGATAATTTTTCTTCAAGTTCTTCAATTATTTTATTTTTTGAGATGATTAGCGTTTCGTTTTCCTGCACCTCATTTTTCAATGATTGTATGCTTTGCTTTGCGTTTTCAATTTCAGCAATAATTTTTTCTTTCGAAGTGCTTAAATTATTCAGTTTCTCGTTCGATACTGCGAGTTCTTTTTCAAAATTTGCGATTTTATCCTGAAGATTTGCTTCTTTTACGATAACTAAATTATATTGTTCTTCTGTTATTGCATAACGCTCTTTTAGTTTTCGAAGAAATTCTTCGGTTTCACCAAGATCGAACTCCATTTTGATTTTCTGTTTGTTCAGTTCAATCAGTTCATTTTTGTACGTTTCGACTTTATTATTGAAAAGAGAATAATTGAACAATAAGATAGAACTATCGAGACTTTTATATTCGGACATTAAATTGTTATATCGTTTGGTTTTTTGAGCCTGCCGTGCCAAAGATGATACATTTTTCCTAACTTCTTCCAAAATATCTTGAATACGAGTAATGTCTTCGACCACTGTTTCTAATTTTTTTGCAGCTTCTTTCCTGCGTTGCTTGTATTTTTTGATTCCCGCAGCCTCTTCGAACAAAGCACGCCTTTCGTCGGGGCGACCGCTCAAAATTGCTTCGACCATTTTCAGCTCAATCACCGAATACGAATCTGCCCCAAGTCCGGTATCCATAAATAGTTCTATTATGTCTTTTAGCCTACATTTACTTTTATTGATTAGATACTCGCTTTCTCCATTGCGAAACAAACGTCGTGTAACTGTAACTTCACTATATTCACTTGGCAATATACCTTTTGTATTTTCAAGTGTTAATGAAACTTCCGCCATACTTAACGGCTTGCGATTCTTTGTCCCGTTGAAAATCACATTCTCCATAACATCAGACCGCAGAACTGACGTTTTTTGCTCTCCTAACACCCAGCGAATAGCATCAACAATATTTGATTTCCCACAGCCGTTCGGTCCTACAATTGCAGAAATTCCGCCATTAAATTTGAGCTGTGTCTTTTGTGCAAACGATTTAAATCCAACTATTTCTAATTTACTTAAATACATATTTGATGTTAATTCACTTTCCAAGTAATCAAACTTCAAAATTACATTTTTTTATCGAGAAATTAAATATTCTTGACTTAAATAATTATCAACATATTTAATTAATAGATGCATTTAAACAATTACAAAATATTAGTTACGTTACTTATTCTTGTTTAAGTTTTGAGATTTAGTAATGTTAGAATTATTTATTATATTAATTAAAATATTATTGATTAATTCTTTTGCGGAGAAACAAATAATGAATACAACTCATTTAACACCAGATGAACAAAGAATTATTTTGTACAAAGGAACTGAATACCCATTTTCTGGAAAATATAATAATTTCTTTGAAAAAGGCACTTATCTTTGCAAACAATGCGGCACTGCTTTGTATTGCTCTACTGATAAATTTGCTTCGCATTGCGGTTGGCCTTCATTCGATGACGAAATCTCAGGTGCAATTCAACGCCAGACCGATGCTGATGGAGTTCGTACAGAAATTCTATGTTCCAATTGTGGGGCTCACCTTGGACACGTCTTCATTGGTGAGCAGCTTACTTCCAAAAATGTCCGTCATTGCGTTAATTCTATTTCTCTGGACTTTGTCCCTTTCGAAAATGTTACCAGAACCCAAAAAGCTATATTTGCCGCCGGTTGCTTCTGGGGTGTCGAGTATTATTTCAAAACTGCTCCCGGCGTTCTTCGCACTCGCGTTGGTTACACTGGTGGCAAAACCGTAAATCCAACTTACCAGGAAGTATGTTCCAATACAACTGGACACGCCGAAGCAATTGAAATTATCTTCGACCCCGAAAAAACAAACTTTGAAGAATTATGCAAATTATTCTTTGAAATACACGACCCTACTCAACTGAATCGCCAGGGTCCTGATGTTGGCGAACAATATCGTTCTGCCGTTTTCTACTTGAACCAGGAACAAAAGCAAATTACTGAGAAATTAATTAATATTCTCAAAGAAAAAGGGCTAAATGTAGTTACCCAGGTTGTCCCCACATCTCCATTTTATGAAGCCGAAGAAAAACATCAAGATTATTACAACAAAAGCGGTAACAAACCATATTGTCATTTTCGAGTTAAGAAATTTTAGTTGCACAATTCAAAAAATCACATTAATTTTGTAATTCTAAGATGGCGGTCTTAGCTCAGTCGGTAGAGCACCAGATTGTGGCTCTGGGTGTCACGGGTTCAAATCCCGTAGATCGCCCCAATAATTAAAAGAAATCGTCAAAATCACGATTTCTTTTTTTATATTATAGCAACTTTTTTAGCTGAATTTACGTATCTTGTATGTCTTTATGTTAATTTTTTTCGGAAGTTTTATGAAAAACGGATTATTAAGGAAAATTCTTCCGCTTTTTACACTTTTCTTAGTTGTTGGAGGGCAGAACTCAATGTGTGATATGAAACCAATCCAGTTCACTAAAGACACTCTCGAAAATGGTTTGCAGGTGATTTATCATATTGACCGTTCTGCTCCGGTTGTGGCAACTATCGTTCATTACCGCGTCGGCTCTCGTGACGAAGACCCTAATAAAACAGGCTACGCTCACCTTTTCGAACACCTGATGTTCGAAGCTACAACCAATATTCCTCGCGCTTCTATTGATAAATACGTTCAGGAAGCCGGTGGGGACCTCAACGCACATACTTCATTCGACGAAACTGTTTATTATCTGCGGCTCCCCTCAAACGAAATAAAACTTGCTCTATGGATTGAATCCGAGCGTATGCGCGGGCTGCTGCTTGAACCTGTTGGCGTCGAAACTCAACGCGGTGTTGTTATCGAAGAACTTAAAATGCGTCGAAACAACCAACCTTATGGCACTCTTCTTGATGAAATTTGTGACGCACTTTTCCCCGGCAGCTCCTATCAATGGACAACTTTGGGTTCAGAAGAACATCTTCGTCGTGCTTCAATTGAAGATTTTCGCAATTTTTATAATAACTTCTATCGGCCCAATAATGCAACATTAGTCATCGCCGGTGATATTGATATTGATGAAGCTCGCAAATTTGTCAAAGAATATTTTGGTGCTCTGCCGAAAGCTCCACAACCTCAACGTAATGATTTTCGCATTGAAACAATGAAAGGTGAAGTTCGCAAAAAAATTGACGATGAGAAAGCTCAACTCCCAGCTATTTTTATCGGTTTTCGTGCTCCTGCTATCGGAGATGCAGACTATTATCCGATGACAATCTTGCTCGATATCCTTTCGGCTGGCGAAAGTTCCCGCCTGTATCAAACTATTGTCGATAAAGAAAGGCTTGCCGCACAAGCTGGTGCTTTCCCATTTGCTCTCGAAAAATCCGGAATGGCTGCTTTTTATGCAATTGCCGCACCTAATAAAAAAATCGATGATATTGAAAAACTTATCTTTAAAGAAATAAACAAAATCATCGAAAAAGGTATTACCGATGAAGAACTTACAAAAGCGAAAAATATTAAAGAATCTGAATTTATCTTTAGCAAAAAAGATGTTATGGAAAAAGCACAAACACTTGCTCGCTACAATAGCTACTACAACGATCCATCTCTTATCAATGATGAGTTGAAAAAGTTCCTTTCTGTCAAGAAAGAAGATGTTCAGCGTGTTGCTAAACTTTATTTGGGAACTCAAAATCGTGTTGTTCTTCAATATATACCCAAAAAATCGAGTTAATTAGGAGATGAGAAATGAAAAAAATATTTGGATTTTTAATATTATTTAGTGTTGTTATGACCAATCTAAATGCTCAAATAGATAGAAGTGTTCGTCCGGAACCTCTTCCAGAAAAAGAGTTTCAGTTTCCGAATCATACAACTCATAAACTTAAAAACGGTCTTCGTGTGTTTGTTATCGAGGATAAAGAGCAACCAACTGTTGCTTTCCGTTTGCTCATTCCTGGTGGTACCTCTATGGATGGCAATCTTCCCGGTACTGCTGAATTAACTGCTGGTTTGCTCACAAAAGGTGCCGGCAAAATGAAAGCCCTTGATATTGCTAAAACAATTGATGGAATAGGCGCTTCTATTTCTGCTCGTGCTAATGGCGATGCTATTATTGTTTCTGCTTCGGGCTTGAAAAAACACAACAAAACTATTCTTGATGTCTTCAAAAATGTTGTGGTTAAACCTACCTTCCCAAAAGATGAATTAGAAAAGCTTACCGAACAAATGATTGCAGGCTTGCAATACGAAAAATCTCAGCCAGAGCAAATAGGGCAAACTCTTGCCCGCAAAGTTATCTACGGCGATGCTCACCCTTATGCTCTCAAAGCAAATGAAAACTCTCTTCAAAAAATTAGCGTCATTGAAGTTCAGAATTACTACAACACTTATTTCATCCCTAATAATGCGACTCTGGCTGTTATTGGTGATGTCTCCGCCAAAGAAATTATACCTGAACTCGAAAAAGCTTTTTCCGATTGGAAGCAAGGCAATGCTCCTAAAATAAACATCCCTGAGCCAAAACCTCAACCTTTGGGTGTTTATTTTATTCAGCGTCCCGCCTCCGAACAAACTACTCTGATTGTTACCAATCTTGCAGTGCCGTATAAACACAATGATTATATTACTCTCGATATGGCTTCAAAAATTATCGGTTCTGGCTTCGGTGGTCGGCTTTTCCGCACTTTACGCGAAAAATATTCCTTTACTTATACTCCCTGGGGTTACCTGACTACTTCCAAATATGTCAACCGCTTTGCTTGTGGTGCTGATGTCAACAGCGAAAAAACAGATTCTTCACTCAATGTGATTTTCGAGCAGATTAGCTCACTTGCAGAAGATAGCCCAACCAATGATGAACTCAACAGAATGAAACGCTTTGTTATCGGACAATATAAGCTTTCTTTTGAAAATTCCGATTTTATTGCTTCTCTCATTCAAGAAGCTGATTTTATGGGTATTTCTCTTGATCAATATAGAAATTACACAAAAATTATTGAAGATATTACTCCTAACAATATTAAATATGTTGCTCATCAGTATTTAAACCCTCAAAAATCAAGAATTATTGTAGTTGGCGATCCTTCGATTCGTCCTTTGCTCGAAAAATTCGGCACTGTTTTCGACTATAATGTTGATTTAGAGCCACTTTCTGGACCAAATGCAAAGCTCGATGAAGTATCCTTATCTTCTAAAGAACTTATGGGACGCCATCGCCGCGCACTTGGTGGTGATGCAATTGAGAATGTTCAATCAATCAAAAAAATTGCTAAGTCTAAAATTAATTTAGGCGGGCAGATCATCGACGGTGAAATCACTCAATATATAAAATCACCTAACAAAATGTATATGAAACTTGATATGCAGATGATGCAGCAGGAAATTTGGATTGATGGAAATGAAGGTTACGTAAATGCTTTTGGCGAAACTTCCAAACTCGAAGGAGTGATGCTCGAACAATTGATTTTTGAAGCAACTCCTTTTGCTACCTGCAAACTTCTTGATATGGGATACAAAGTTGAAATCAAAGGCAGGAAAAACGGTGAAATTATTGCTGTTGTTACTTCGCCAAATAATATTCAATCTACATTTTATTTCGATGAAAATACATATTTAGTTAATAAATATGAAACTGTTGAGCAAGGTCCCCAAGGTCCTACACCTTTAACTGTAAAATTTTCAAATTGGTCATCTATAAATGGTGTAAAATTTCCTGCTCGTGTCGAAAATATATCGTCTATAATTACTATGATAAATGATTATAATTATGAACTTAATGTTCCTTTCGATGATAAACTATTTAAACCAAGCAATTAATTAATTAATTAATTAATTAATTCGCTGTAAAAAGAAAAAGAGGCTGTCTCGAAAAAGGCAGCCCCTTTTTTAAAATCGTAAATCAATTATTTTGATATTGATAATATTTCGAAACGATTAACCCCAGCCGGCACTTTTACTTCTACTATATCACCAACTTTTTTGCCCATCATAGCTTTGCCCAGCGGTGAGTTAACCGCAATCTTGTTTTGCTCAAAGTCAGCTTCTTCTGCACTCACAAGCTTGTAAGTAACAGTTGCACCGTTTGAAAGATTTTTCATCGTAACATTAGAGAGAATATAAACTTTATCGTCTGGGAATTCCTCTGCTTTAATCACCTGAGCTTTAGCAAGTATCTGGCTTAATTTTGCTATGCGTAACTCTAACAGCGCTTGCTCATCTTTGGCTGCATCATAGTCAGAGTTCTCCGATAAATCGCCGTGAGAACGTGCTTCGGCAATCTTCTCGGCTATTTCCTTTCGTTTATGGATTTGCAAGTAGCGAAGTTCTTCTTCGATTTCTTGCATCCTTTCCTTTGTCAAATAAATAATGTCTGACATTTTATCACCTTTAATAAATTAACTTATTCTCTTTTTATCTAATCTTATGTAGAATATGTCCCATTTTTTCTTTTTTAGTTTTTAGATAACTGTAGTTAAGATCATTCGGTTCGATTTCAATTGGAACTAATTCAGCAACCTCAATCCCGTAGCTCTCTAATCCAACGCGCTTTTTAGGATTGTTTGTAATAAGCTTCATTTTTGTAACACCTAAATTGCGTAATATTTGAGCGCCTATGCCATAATCTCTTGCATCTGGTGGAAATCCAAGTTGCAAATTGGCTTCTTCGGTATCAAATCCCATTTCCTGTAATGCATAAGCACGTATTTTATTCACCAATCCTATATTTCTTCCTTCTTGCCTCATATAAAGCACAACTCCTTTTCCCACACTTTCTATAAGTTTCATTGAGTAATGCAATTGCGGACCACAATCACAACGTAGAGAACCAAAAACATCGCCCGTTAAGCACTCAGAATGCACTCGCACCAATACGGGTTCATCAGGTTCCCAGCTACCTTTTACCAATGCAACGTGCTCTTTTCTGTCATAAACATTTTCGAAGGCATACATCTCAAATTCACCGTATTCAGTTGGCAGATATGCCTTCGCAACGCAATGAACTAAACTTTCGCTTTTTAACCGATAAGCAATCAAATCTTTCACAGTAATTATTTTTAAATTATGCTTCTTAGCAAATTCCATCAGTTGAGGCATTCTTGCCATTGTCCCATCATCGTTAATAATCTCGCAGATAACTCCGCACGGTTTTAATCCTGCCAACCTCATCAAATCAACAGATGCCTCTGTGTGTCCTGCACGTCGCAACACTCCTTCCTTTACTGCAATTAATGGGAAAATATGCCCGGGGCGCAACAAATCCTGCGGCTTTGTCCGTGTGTCTGCCAACGCTCTAATTGTTGCCGCCCTATCGAAAGATGATATTCCCGTTGTTGTGCCGTGAGCATAATCCACCGATACAGTGAATTTTGTCGAATGTATTGCTGAGTTATCTCTAACCATTACATCCAGCTCTAATTCGGCTGCTCGCTCTTCTGTAATAGAAACGCAAATTAGCCCACGTCCATAATTGGACATAAAAGTAACAGTTTCGGGAGTGCATAGCTCTGCTGCTGCAACAAGGTCGCCCTCGTTTTCTCGGTCCTCGTCGTCGGCAACGATTACCATTCTGCCGTTTGCGAGGTCCTCTAATGCTTCTTCGATTGTATTAATTTTGTATTCCATATTTTTTATATAGATAAAAAAATAAATCTTTCATCCTCTATGATGAAAGATTTAAATATTAATTATTAATAATTACAGTTTGGCTGTAATTGCGTGTTTTTCTATTTTAATTTTAGTATTTTCAGCAATTTGCAATACTATTGTTTTATCATCTATTTCGGTTATTGTGCCATGTATTCCTGCAGATGTAACAACTTTATCGCCCTTTTTCAGATTTGCGAGCATATTTTGATGCTCTTTCTGACGCTTTGTCTGTGGACGTATCATAAAGAAATACATTATTAAAATCATAAATACAAAAAATATAATTGTTGGAAGGAAGCTTCCTGCTCCACCTTGTTGACCACCCGGCGGAGGTGCAAACATTAGCAAATTTGCCAATTCTAACATACTTCAGCCTTAATTTGAATAGTGAATAATTACTTTTTAAAAATGTAATATAATTATTTTTTTTCTAAATAACTACTTAAAAATTCCTTTTTCCATTGACGAAATTCTCCAGTAAGTATTTTTTCGCGAGCAGTCCGCACTAACCATAAATAGAATCGAATATTCTGTCGCGTTGCTAAAATTAATCCCAAAATTTCTTTTGCAATGAATAAATGCCGCAAATAACCAAGGGTGTAATTTTCATCGTCGGCGAAAGCCGAGTCTATTGGTTCGTTAGAATATTTATATTGCTGGTTTCTAATATTAATTTTACCTTGTGTTGTGAAAAGTTGTCCATTCCTTGCGTTTCGTGTTGGGAGAACACAATCAAACATATCTACCCCACGTTCAATTGCTTCAAGTATGTTCTCAGGTGTACCAACTCCCATCAGATAACGCGGTTTTGTTGCTGGTAGTATATCCGTTGTTAAATCTGTTAGCTCGTACATCAATTCAGTCGGTTCGCCAACAGACAATCCGCCAATTGAAAAACCATCGAAATCATACTGAATTACTCTCTCAGCATATTCTTTTCTCAAATTTGGGAACATTCCTCCCTGGCAAATTGCAAACTGGAATTGCCTATGTTCCCATATTTGCGGTATACTTTTAAAGTGTTCGCGGCTTCCCACCGCCCAGCGATATGATAATTCCATCGAACGTCTTGTATACTGCTCGTCTGCTCCGTAAGGGACGCATTCATCGAGCACCATCATTATGTCAGAACCTAATGTCTTTTGAATTTCAACCACCTTCTTTGCAGAAAAAAAATGCCGCGAACCATCTATATGCGAGCGAAATTCTACTCCTTCGTCCGAAATTCTCCTTAAATCCTGTAAAGAAAATACTTGATAGCCTCCACTATCGGTGAGTATTGCTCTATTCCAGCGAATAAATTGGTGCAGCCCACCAAAATGTTTCATTACCTCCATCCCAGGACGCAAATAAAGGTGGTATGTGTTACCAAGAATTATTTGGGCATTCAGTTCTATTAAATTCCTCTGCTCCAAAGCTTTAACAGTGCCCTGTGTTCCAACGGGCATAAATATTGGCGTTGGGATATCGCCGTGGTCTGTATGCAAAATACCGACGCGAGCTTTGGTCTCAACGTCGGTTCTTATCAATTCGAAAAAATTCATATCTCTTTATTAATTAAATAGCATCAAAACCACAGAACGGTCGTAATACCTCTGGAACAATTACATGTCCGTCCTCTTGCAAATAATTTTCCAGTATTGCTACCATTATTCGCGATGTTGCCAGACCGCTTCCATTCAATGTATGCACAAATTCAGGTTTTGCGTCAGGCGTTCTCTTGAAACGAATTTGTGCTCTCCGAGCTTGAAAGTCTTCGAAATTAGAACAACTCGATACTTCCAGCCATTTTTCTTCGCCCGATGCCCACGCTTCCAAATCATACGTTTTGGCACTTGAAAAACTTGTATCGCCCGAACACAACAAAATAACTCGATAGGGGAGACCTAATGCTTTCAATATTGCTTCTGCTTCACCAACCAATCCTTCTAATCTCTCGTACGAGTCTTCCGGCTTCGTGAAATTTACCATCTCTACTTTATTGAATTGGTGCACTCGCAAAAATCCACGTGTTTCCTTACCGTAGCTCCCTGCCTCTCGACGAAAACAAGGTGAATATCCAGCGTATTTTATTGGTAAATCTTCTCCACGCAAAATTTCATTATTATGATAATTTGTTATTGGTACTTCTGCTGTCGGTATTAAAAAAATATCGTCAGTTGCGTCGTGATACATATCCTCTGCCATTTTTGGAAGCTGCCCCGTACCAAACATTGAATTGCGATTTACAACAAATGGTGGCATAAGTTCCGTATAACCGTGATGCTCAATGTGATAATTAATCATAAAATTAATCAGTGCTCGTTCTAATTTTGCACCTTTCCCAACGTAAAAAGCAAATCCACCACCCGTTACCTTCGCACCACGCTCAAAATCTATAATGCCCAGTTCCTTTGCTATCTGCAAATGGTCTTTCTTGATTTTTTGCGGTTTAAGTTCTCCCCACGAACGAACAACTTTATTCTCCTCTGCACTCCTACCAATTGGGACGCTCTCGTGCACCATATTTGGTATTCTTATAAGAACTTGCTGTATCGCTTCTTCTATGTTACGAAGCTCATCATCAAGTTCTTTTATCTTATCAGATACTACTCTCATTTCCTCTATTTTATCGTCGGCAGGTTGCTTTTGCTTTTTTAATTCCGCTATTTCTTTGGATACGACATTCCGTAAATTTTTCAGCCTCTCGACTTCTTGAATAGTTGAACGTCTTTTTTCATCAAGTCGTGGAATTTCTGTAACATCTGCACTCTCATTTTTATTAATAATATTTTGCCGAACAAGCTCAATATTATCGCGAACAAATTTTAAATCTAACATTTTTTTCTAATTTTTGTTAAACACTTAATACAAAATTATATAATTTTTTCTTACTTGATTGTTTTTTTATTAAACTCTTGCAAACCAATATGAAATTTTCATCATAAAAGAATGAAGAGATTTTCTTCCTAATAAATCAGAAAAATCGTTCAGATTTATTTCCCTATATTTATCGTATTTTGCATCATTTACCTGCCAGACTAAATAAAACTGAGAGCCAGGTAAGAATTCCCATCTTATAACTATGCTCGAACGAAATGATTGAAAAAAGAAATCCTGCTTCGAAAGATTAAATGTTTCTTCGCCGTCAGAAATAATATAATAATTCTTATTATCTTCTATCGTTGTTCCAGGATATTTCCCATATACTTTTAATGTATAATTTTTTCTATTCTGAACTTCTCCGAACGATAGATATTTCCCATTCGTAAAATATGGTGCAAAATATGATTCTAATGTGAAATCTGGGGAAATAGCATAATTAAATCTCAATGATGTTGATAATGTGTTTTGTTTGATTTCACCAAAAATATAGCGTTTATAATAAGTCGTTGGATTATTATTCGCACGAGAACCTAAGTATATTTTGGGATCAGTTTCGTTCGCATAAGAAATTCCAAAACTTATTTTACTCCTATCAAAATTATGATACAAAGCTGTTTCAATACTTGAATAGTTCGTATTATCAAGTGCCCAGGAATAGTTGTAATTAACACTAAACTGCATTGGTTGGGACCAATCGCTACTAAAACTACTGTAAAAATTATATGATGGTGCAAGCCCCACCATCATTCCGCCTCGCGTTTTCGTATCACTATAATAATGTGGTAGATAGTAGAATCCGCCTGAAACAGAATATTTATTCAAAAAAGTAACTCCATAAGACATTCCAATAGTATGTTGTATTTTTTCATAATCCCAATTCATTATGTAGCTTGAATATGCATTCAAATAATACGAATATAAATAATTACCTGGCTTGTTTTCTCGATATGTTATTCCATAATAGAATTTATGTTCATCTGCATGCTGTAATTTACCAAAATCGTTGAAATTCAATCCGGGAGTTTCTGTGTAGTACTCAGCAGTCCAAATCCAGTGCTTACCCGCTATTTTCTTAAATCCTACTCTTCCCAGTAACCCCATAAGCCAGCGTGCATTAGTATCTACTGATAAATGTTTTGCATCAGGTCTTTGAAAGTTTTGTGTTATACTCTTTTGTATAAAAGTTATTCTTTCTTTCGTGCCATTTATTGCCGAAAATCCGATATTACCATAAAATGAATAAGTTTTATCGAATAAATATATATTCCAGTCTGTTCCACCAGAATACGCAGCATCATTATAGTATTGGTGCAGTTGTTTCTCATTATTTTGACGGTTCACTGCTGTCAGAATAGATCCAAAAAACGACCCCGAACCGTCCAACTCTTTTTGACATCGCACTACGCTATATAATGAATAAGGAGAAACAACCGTTTGCAACTTCTTTTGCAATAATGTATCATAATCTTTTGCATATTCTTTGTCGACGAATGCCGTAAGTGCAGCAAAAGACCATCCATCAGACGAACGTCCGGTGATTTTTGTCGCCCCAAGTATCGTAGAAAATAGTGGATTATATGAATATTGTGAATAAAGTTTATATGTGGGTGGTGCTCCTATCCGCCTGGAATAATAATATTCAACATTTGTATTTTTAAATAATTTATCTCCTTCAATAAAAAATGGTCTCTTTTCATCGTAATAAATCTCAAATTCTGTTAAATTTACTACCGATGGGTCTGCTTCCACCTGCCCAAAATCTGGATTTATCGTCGCATCAAGCGTTAAATTTGGTCCAAACCCCATTTTTAAATCAACACCAACCGATTTTTTCCAATCCCACTCGTTAATATATGGATGGTTGCTCGATATATACGGGTTTCTCTCTAATGTTGTGCTTATATATGGTAATATTTCAATCCTCCGTGTTCTACGAATACCTTCAATCCCTACAAGCTTCCCAAAACGTGAAGCCCAACCTGATTCATTTTTCGGTATCATTACCCAATAGATGTCTTCTTGTGTCGTCGGTGTGTATTGATTTATGTTCAAGCCAAAAACGAGAGTATCGATATCAGGAAACCTTAGCTGACTAAACGGTATTGCATATTCCGCAGTCCAGCCAAGACTATCTATATTCGTCCGAGCCTCCCACACTGGATTGAAATTATAATCTCGGTCGCCCTCGTTGTCTGTTCCGTGGTAGTAATCTGCTCTTACTCCTGTTGCAGTTACAGCAAAGCTTACAGCTGTTTGCTTATTATTATATGTATCTAATATTATTATTATTCTCTCAGAATTGCTCATATTATCTCTTCGGGAAACATACGCCTGTATCTTTTCGGGATTTTTTCGCTCCATTCTTGCCCCGATATATAAATAACTCTCATCGTAGAGAAATCTCACCTCTACTCTCTCGCTCGGAGCACCACCCTCCACCGGATCCTTGGTTGTAAAATCGGAAATTGGCATTGCTTCGCGCCAATCCTCTTCCACTAACTTACCATCTATATGAATTTCCCCTACTCTTTTTCTGGCAATCGCCACTTTTTCCGCCGGGAATACAAATTCTACTGTTAATGTCAAACTTAGTATTATCAATAATAATCGCACAATGCCTCTTAATTTGTTAATAAGTTCTATAACGTTTAATGTAACATCAAAGTTACTAAAAGTATGCAACAGAAAAAAAATAAAAAAATCAACTCAATGTATATAAAAAAAGAGACCTTTCGTTGGCCTCTTTCTCTTGTACCGGGAGAGGGATTTGAACCCCCGACACACGGATTATGATTCCGTTGCTCTAACCACCTGAGCTACCCCGGCTCAAATTTAGACTACAAAATTAAATATTCTTCTTATAATAAACAAATAATTTTATGAGCTTTCTAACATTTTTTTTAATTCATCTCGTATTTTTGCAGCTGTCTCGTAATCTTCATCTTTTATTGCTTTCTCTAATTGCTCTTGCAATATATCAATACGGCTTTTTGGTTGTTGCGGCTGTTGGGTTTGCTGCATCTTCTCAGATTTCTTTAGCATTTCAAATTCATCATAATCTTCATCTGCAACCTCTTCTTTTTCTTCGCCTTGAGGGCTCACTCCCGTCTCTTGCAATACTTCTGCATTCACATATATTGGGCATCCCATCCGAACCGCTATCGCAATTGCATCGCTTGGACGCGAATCTATCTCTATCCCTAAATCTTCAAATACAAGCTTCGCATAAAAAGTTCCCTCGATAATATCCGAAATTATTACTTCTGTCAAAGTAGCACCTAATTGATCTAGAATATTCTTAATTAAATCATGCGTCATCGGTCGTGGCGGCGTTACTCCTTCCATTTCCAGCGCTATTGCTTGTGCTTCGAATGCTCCAATGATGATTGGTAAACGACGCTCCCCATCAACTTCCTTTAATATCAAGGCGTATGCATTGCTCGCAGCCGGCGAGGCAGACAATCCCAATACTACTAATTGAACTTTTTCCATTTTTATCCTTATCTATCTTTCTTCTTTTTTTAAATTGACACAATTATTTCATAATTATTGTTATTCAACTTACAAAAGTACAAATTTTCATCTTTACTGAGAATTCTATAATCAGCTCATTTTGTTTTTTTTATCTAAAAATTTCGTAATTTTATATTTCTAAATAATTTAAATTGGCAATTTATTTTTTGGAGAAGAAAATGGTCGACAGAGAATTATATGCAATTATATTAGGTGTTTCGAGTGGTTTCGGTCGCGCTTGCGCTATCGAACTTGCTCGAATCGGTTACAACATCTATGGTGTTCATCTCGATACGGGCTCTAACAAAGAAAAAGCAGAAGAATTTCGTCGCAGTCTCGAACACCTAAACATCAAAGCTAAATTTTTTAATGTAAATGCCGCTGATGATGCTAAACGAAAAGAGGTTATCGAGGCTATAAAGCAAGACAAAGAAAACAACCCTAACCACGTCCTTCGTGTTTTAATCCACTCCCTCGCGTTCGGTGCAATTGGTCCGTTCTTTTCGGGGAATTCCAGCGAAATGCTTAACAAACGCCAAATCGAAATGACTATGGATGTTATGGCTAATAGCCTAGTCTATTGGACACAAGATTTATTCAAAGCTAAGCTCCTTGCCGAAAATTCCCGTATCTTCGGGCTCACAAGTATCGGCTCTCAACGTGCTATGGCTAACTATGGTGCTGTTTCCGCTGCCAAAGCAGCTCTCGAAGCTTATGTCCGTCAAATTGCCGTCGAACTTGCTCCTTATAAAATTACTGCCAATGCAATTCTCGCTGGGCTTACTGATACACCTGCTGCTCAAAAAATCCCCGGCTTTGCTAAAATGCTCCAACACGCTAAGCAGCATAATCCATTTAACCGCAATACTGTCCCCGAAGATGTTGCCCAAGCTATTTCCCTTCTGATTGACGAAAAATTTTACTGGATCACAGGGCAAACTATCGGTGTCGATGGCGGTGAAAATATTCTTAACTTTATCGAAACTACCTAATTCTATGATATTGTTCTTTATTTATTAATAATTGAAGGAATTCTATGTTTGAATTAGTTTTTACAGAAGAACAGAAAATGCTTCGCGATATGGTTCGCGATTTTGCTACAAACGAACTTAAGCCTATTGCTGCTAAAATTGACGAAGAAGAAGCAATCCCAGAAGAAATTATTAGAAAAATTGCCGAACTCGGACTTCTTGGCGCTCCATTCCCAATTGAATACGGCGGTAGCGGTTTCGGCGAAATGGGCTACTGCATCATTCAAGAAGAAATTGGGCGTGCCTGCCTTTCCACCGCTACTATGATTGGCGCTCACGTCTCCATCGGTACAAATGCTATGTATATCGGTGGCAGCGAAGAACTCAAACAAAAATACGTTGTCCCTTGCGCTCAAGGTGAGAAAATTGCTGCCTTCGCTCTTACCGAATCCAAAGCTGGTTCCGATGCTTTCGATGTTAGCACTCGCGCCGAACGCGACGGCGACCATTGGATACTTAACGGCGAGAAAATGTGGATTACAAACGGGCCTTTTGCTGATGTTTTCTCTGTATTCGCTCGCACTAATCGCGGTATCACCGCTTTCGTTGTCGAAAAAGACATGCCCGGCTTCTCTGCTGGTGCTCCCGAAAAGAAAATGGGTATTCGCGGTAGTAAAACTTCTACCCTTACTTTCGATAACGTTCGCGTCCCTCACGAAAATATGATTGGCGACGAAGGACGAGGCTTCCTTATCGCTATGAAAACCCTTGATGCCGGCCGTCTGGGGCTTGGTGCCGCTTGTCTCGGTGCTTGCAAAGAATTGCTCGAAATGTCTGTCCGCTATGCTAAAGAAAGAAAACAATTCGGTGAACCTATCGCTAACTTCCAGGCTGTTCAATTTATGATTGCCGAAATGGCTACTCTTATCTATCAAGTCGAATCACTTGTTTATCGTACCGCTACTCTCTATGACAAAGGTACTATGCTTTCACGCCAATCTGCTATGGTTAAATTAGTTGCCAGTGAAGCTCTCGATAAATGTGTCGATTACGCTATGCAAATTCACGGCGGTATGGGCTACTCTCGCGAACTCCCTGTCGAACGCTTCTACCGCGATTCCCGCATCAATCGCATTTTCGAAGGTACCACCGAAGTCCAAAAATTAGTTATCGCTCGCGATGTTATCAAACGAAATGGTGTTATCTGAGATATACATCTTTCTACGTTCAAGAGGTTGTCCATCCGGACAACCTCTTTTTTATTATTTTGCTATTTACGATAATTCATTTTTCTTTGAACGTATAGTGTGATAAAAATTATACACTGCATTTTTTTTGTACATATTTTTTACATTTTATCTTCTATTTTTTATTTTAGTAAAATTGGAAATTAATTTATTCGTCAAACTACTTGCAGGGTCGGCAGGCAACCGCATTTGCTTTTGAGCAAATGAGGAAAGTCCGAACTCCATAGAGCAGTGCGCTTCGTAACGCGAAGGCAGCAAGCCCTCCCCGAAGGGCAAGCTGACGGATAGTGCAACAGAAAGCAAACCGCCCGGCTCCTTCTCGAGCCTGGTAAGGGTGAAACGGTGGGGTAAGAGCCCACCAGCAGCAGAGGCGACTCCGCTGGCTTGGCAAACCCCGCACGGAGCAAGACCAAATATGAATATGCTCGCCCTCGTCGGTGACCGAGTTGCTCGCTCGGGTGCTCACTCAGCCGCATATTCGGGTGGGTCGCTTGAGGGGAATGGCGACATTCCTCCCAGATAAATGGTTGCCTCCGAGTCTTCCGACTCGAAGACAGAATTCGGCTTATAGCCGGCTCTGCTTTTATTATTATTTATGAGGTTGATTTATGAAACTACCAGATGATCCTTTTATTCTTGAACTTCTCCCTGAATTTGTCGATACCTGGATCGCCGATATCGACGAGCAATATTCAAAATTTATCGACGAAAAAAACTCACAAGAACTCTACCGCCTTGCCCATACACTCAAGGGGTCGTGCTTCCAGTTCGGGCTCGACGATATTGCCAATCTTGGTATCGAACTGATGGGCTATGCTAAAGAAGGTAATTGGGACAAAGCCCGTACCCTAAAAGAACCTATTCGCAATATTTTTGTCGAGATGCGAAACTTTTTAGTTGAAAAAGGTATCGTTCAGTAATTTTTTGGTGATTTTTTTTTCTTGTTTATTTGTTTTTTAACTTTATTTTTTTAATTTACACTATATGTTATGATACATTTTGTTCTTTGTTTTAGTCAAAGTTAAAGGGAATTAAATTTATTAAAATAAAATTAATTTTTATTCATTTTTGTTCTTTTTGGCATAGTTTTTTATTCTTGATTTTTTGCTTATACTTTTTAATTATTGGGGTTTGAGGTTATTGCTGGGATATTTTTAAAATATTATTTTAGAATTATCGTGTAATTACTATTGTTAAACTATACGAGGTTTTTTTTGATTTTTGTTTACTCATATTCTTATAAAATTACTCACTGTTTTATTCTCATAAAATTCTTTTCATTTTACAAAGGAATTATCCTTCGTTTGAAGAGATTCTTATCGTTCAGTTATAAATTTGTTTTATTCACAATTTTAGGAGAAACGTTATGAAACGTTTTCTAACGTGCTTTATAGCGGCTTTTGCACTTCTGCTTTTAGCAGTCGATGGCTCTTTTGCCCAAACTGCTCCTTCGGTGCAAGCGCGCTATGTCGCCTTTTCAAGTATTACTACCACTACCGCTAATGCCTCCTGGATTAACGGTAATGGTGTTGGCCGTCTTGTTGTTATCAGTACCGATAACAGCTGGGAGACTATTACCAGCTATTCATCGCAAAACTATAGTTCCACAAGTGGTAGCTGGTCCAATAGTGTTCAACTTGGTACAAGTAACGACTATGTTATCGGCTTTACTACTGGTTCAAGAAGGACTATTAGTTTAAGTGGCTTAACCGCTGGTACTACATACTATGTCCGTATATATGAATATAATGGAACTCACGGGAATTATCAATTTAGTACTAATAGCGGCACCAACAACCCTCGCTCGTTTACTACTACTGCTATAATTTCCGCTCCTACTATCACAAGTGTTATCGTTGATGATAACAATAACACTGCACAAATTAACTGGAACTCCGTCTCCGGTGCTTCTGGCTATGAGCTTGATATTCAATACTATCATGGTTCAAGTTGGAATACTCTTTCTGAATACAACGATATAGATGTTGGCAATCTTACTTCTTGGGAAGTCTATCTGCCAATTGCAGTCGGTTCGGGCAACTATCGAGTTCAGCTTCGTGCTTATGCTGGTTCTGTTACTTCAACGGACGTTACTCAAACATTTACTATTTCTACTTCTATGCCTCCTAAATTCTTAGCTGGCGACGCTCCAAGTTTAACTGAACAATCTTCGCCTAACTATGGCTTCTACAATATTACTCTTACTTTCGATCAAGCTGTGTATGCTAACAATGATGGAACAGGCAATTTAACAACATCCTCTTTTGCTGTTTATGCTCCATCAAGTGGTGGTGATGCTTCTACGAAAGTTGTTATTACAGGTGTTTCCCATACTGCTGGAGATAATACAGTCATATTAACATTAAGATTTAATAACAGAGTAACAAATACCGAAAAATTCCGCATCGGTCCTGTTGGGGCATCACACATTTACAGCATAAATGGATTAATTCCCGACGCTAATGGCGTGCCAATGAATGTTACGCTCCAATCAATCAAAGGTGGACAATATTCAGCCGACATCACTTGCCCCAACGCAAGCGTGCTGAATACAACTGACAATATTGCTTTCGAAACTATTCAAAAAGCAATTGATGCTGGAACGACTACTGCTGGCGAAACAATACAACTCCAAGATAACACCACTTATTCCGAAAATGTTACTGTCAACAAAGCTGTAACCTTAACTGACCAAGGCG
>OGCI01000748.1_pt1 | contig 32861 bp, 27 predicted proteins | sample 1570021 | NCBI WGS metagenome assembly OGCI01 (sample SAMN06264664, study PRJEB24512) | hot springs metagenome | isolation source: Hot spring water | place: South Africa: Tshipise | collected 2015-06-21 | reverse complement strand
ACCGAGTAAGTATTTATCAATCGAAAATTAAAAATAGGAAATATTATGACGAAATAATTAATTTATTGAAAGGTTATAAATTAGAGTACACTAATCACCCAGCAACATCTTTAGGAGATGAAGTCCAACAGATAAGGTTAAATGCAGAAAGCTCTAGGAAAATTCACCAGTGGTTTAGGACAAGAGAAAATGTTCACTTTATCCCTGAATATTTACTAAATTTAAGCGCAAGACAATCAAAGTTGTTTTTAGAGACTTATTTAAGAGGAGATGGTAAAGAAAATTGTAAAATTGCCACTTCAGATTTAGGACTACTTGATGACTTAGAGAGGATTATTGTTAATGCTGGTTATGGTTTTACTGTTCGCAGACAAAAGCCAATTCCAGGAACTGTGGGTAAAAAGGATATTTATATTCTAAGAATAATTCGTCATCCAGAAACCTATATTACAAAAATAAAGAGGATAAATTACGAAGGGATAATTTGGTGTCCTCAGACCGAGAACGGAACAATAATTGCCCGGAGAAAAGGAAAAGTTTTTATAACTGGAAATTGTCCTTTTTCGAATTTGACCCTGGATCTTAGACCTTCGCCGGTATTTGCCAAACTTCCAATAATTATTGGTGGAAAGCCCCAAAAAGAAACCTATGGAGAATTTGAAGAAGAAATGAAAATCTTTAATAGAGCTTTTTATGAGGCGATGTTAGAGGGTGATAAATTTGGGAGAAGTTTTTCCTTTCCCATCCCAACTATAAATATTACCAGAGATTTTCCCTGGGATGAGCCAGCTTTTGATGGAATCTTTGAAACCTCAGCAAAATATGGCATAAATTATTTCGCCAATTACATTAACTCAGATATGAAACCGGAGGAAGCGAGGGCAATGTGTCTCGACGGAAATGAAGAGATTTTAATCAGAAATTCAAAGAGGATAAAAAGAGCCCCAATTAAAGAAATAGCTGAAAATTATAAAGTAAAAGAATTTGATAAAGAAGGTTGGGCAGACTGTAGAAAAACAGGAAAGTTAGAAGTTTTATCATTGAATCCAGAGACTTTAAAACTAGAATGGTCGCCGGTAAAAAGATTTTTAAAGATCCTAGATAGCAAAGGAGTAGAAATTACTACTGAGGATGGGAAAGAAGCAATATTCTCTTTAAAACATCCGGTACCAGTTTATACTCCAGAGGGAATCAAAATGAAATTTGCCAAAGATATTCAAAAAGGAGATTATCTTTTAGTACTCAAAAGAGTAAATGATAATATTTTATCCAAAGAATATCAGAAAATTGAAGATCTTATCTTAGAAGAAAATTTAGCAAAAATTTTGGGTTATTTTGTAGCCGATGGAAATTATCTTTTTGAAAATAGAAAAGGTTACACTCATTATGGTGAGCCAAGAGGAATACAATTTTCTTTTAAAACTGGAGATTTTGAAAACTTAAATACAATTAAATCATTAATTAAAAAAACTTTTGGCTTGAAGAGTAAAGAAAAGCAAGACCCTCGATATAATACTTACTACCTTTATGTTTATAATTCAAACTTAGCTAGAAAATTATATAATGCCGGATTTAAAAAATGTGGAAGGTTACCTCAAATTTTATTCGATAGTCCAGCAAATGTTATTAAAAATTTTCTTGCTCTCTATTTCAAAGGAGATGGATATGAGAAAAGAAGAGAAATTCACCTCAATGATTTAGAATTATCTCGAGATTTAGTTTTACTCCTCTCTTTGATTGGTCAACCAGTAACTTACCGATTGAAAAAGAGAAGTCAAGTAATTTATTTACAACATTCGAAATCAAAACTAAAAAGGAATAGCAGATGGATGAATAACCCAATTTTGGCCGAAAGGATCCCAGGCTGGATGGCAGTTTCCACTACTAAAGTTCCTGGTCTTAGAAAATCAAGAATGGTGGGATTCAATACTTTAGAGAAATATAATGCTCATACTAATGAAAGTTTAAAAATTAAAAATAGTGATATTTATTTAGTGAGAGCGAAAGAGACAAGAATTCGAAATTATAATCAGATAAGGGAATTTTACGATCTAGAATTAGAAAAAAACCATCTTTTTGTCCACTCTTTAGGCCAAATCACTTTTAATTGCTGCCGGCTTAAGCTCGATCTGCGTGAACTCTACAATCGGGGTGGGGGAGGATTGTTCGGTTCGGGGGCTAACACTGGTTCAATCAGCGTTATCACCGTCAATCTACCTCGAATTGGTTATCTTTCAAAAACCAAAAAAGAATTTTTTGAGAGATTAGGAAAGGTGATGGATTTGGCAAAGGAGGTTTTGGAAATCAAAAGAAAAGTCTTGGAAAATCTGATTGAAAAAGGTTTATATCCTTATTCCAAAGTTTATTTAGAAGGAGTAAAAAAAATGAGAGGCAGTTATTATGGAAATCATTTCTCAACCATTGGCTTGGTTGGAATGAATGAAGCCCTTTTGAACTTTATTGGAGAAAATATTGCTTCAAAAAGAGGAAGGAGATTTGCTTTAGAGGTTTTAGATTTTATGCGAGAAAGATTGGTAAAATATCAGAAAGAAACTGGAAACCTCTATAATTTAGAGGCGACACCGGCTGAGAGCTGTGCTTATAGGCTTTGCCTAAAAGATAAAGAAAAATATCCAAATATTATCACAGCCGGAACAAAAAAAGTTCCCTTTTATACTAATAGCTCCCAACTTCCAGTAAACTATACCGATGATATTTTTGAGGCCTTAAAACTCCAGGATGAATTGCAAACAAAATACACAGGGGGATGTATCGAGAGAGGTAATAAAGTTCTAACTGATAAAGGTTTATTCCCAATAGAATTTATTGTAGAGAATTTTGAGAAATTGAAACCGATTAAAGCTCTAAGCTATAACAAAGAAAAAGGAATTAGCGAATGGGATGAGATTATAAAGGCAGTTTCTATTGATGTAAAAAAATATAATAAAATTCGAATAAAAGGAGAAAGAAATTTAGATATAACAACTTCTGATTGGCATCCATTTTTCGTCTTAGAAAAAATTAAACCAAATCCTACCTGTCCAGTCTGTGAAGAGAAATTAGGGGCTATAAAAGCTTTTCCTGCTCACCTAAGATATCACCCTGAATGTCGAAAAAGATATAAGCTTCTTCCGAAATATAGAGTTATAGAGAAAAGAGCCGACGAACTTAAAGTGGGTGATTATATTTTACAGAATTTTCATAATTTATATCCAGAGATATCACCAGAATTGAATAGTGATTTAATGTGGCTTATTGGATTTTTTATTGGAGATGGTTGTATTTCAGAATTCATTGATAATAGAGGCGGAAACAATTTGAAGAAATATAAAGTTCGCTTTAGTGGCGAACATCTAGAAGCCTTAGAAAAAGCAAAGGAGATCGTATCAAAATACTTCGGAGTAAAAGCCAAAGTGATTAAAAATGATAAAAGAAGTGAGCCTGAAAGAGAATTAACTACTTCTAAAAGAGAAGTTTCGGAATTCTTTTTCAAATATGGTTTCAAACCCGGGGAGAAAGTTTACGATGTTTGCATTCCTCAAAAAGTAAAAGAAAATTTAAATAAAAATAATATATTTGCCTTCCTATCAGGTTTGATGGATAGTGATGGAACTATCTCTAAAAGAGATGGCGACTTTGAATACCAGAGTGTCTCTCCTAAATTAGCAGAAGATATTTTAGAAATATGTGTCAAAGCAGGAATAATGATTAGTAAGTCTTTAAAGAAAACAAAAAGAAAAAATGAAGTTAACATTTGGAGATTAAGAATTCCTGCCTATCAATTAACCATGATAAAAGATAAGCTTGAAGTTACAGTTAATCCTAAATTAATTAAAGAAAAAATATCCAATCGAAAAAAACGACATCTCCCAGTAGTAAGAGTAAAAAATGTCTCAAAGATTGATGTCAAAGATAATCAATTTTATGATTTGATGACCAAAAAGAATCACAATTATTTGGCAGGAAAAAATTGTTTGGTATTTATCCACAATACTGTTTTGCATCTCTTCTTAGGGGAAAGAATTTCTGATATTCAAACAGTGAAAAATTTAATTAAAAAAATTTTTGAGAATTTCAAATTGCCTTATATCACCCTTACTCCGACTTTTTGTTACGACGAGAAGACAGAAATTTTAACCGAAAACGGATGGAAAAGGTTTAGTGAACTTAAAGAAGGAGAGAAGGTATTAACGGCAAATCCAGAGACAAAAGAATTAAGTTATCAAGAACCGTTGCGCAGATTTAAATTTCCTTATCAAGGGATAATGATTCATTTTAAAAGTAAAGCATTTGATTGTATGGTAACACCTGACCATAGAATGTTTGTCTCGGGCAAAAAAGTCATAATGAGAGATCCTAAAACAGGGAAATTTATAAAAAGCACAAAAATATATTATTTTGTAAAGGCAAAAGATATTAGTAGCATAGATAAAGTTCCAATGACAGGTTATAAATGGAAAGGCAAAATGCAAGAATTTTTTATTTTGCCAAGTGTAATAAATAATAAAACAATACTAACTACAGAAATCAAAAAGTTATTAAACGAATATGAAAATAAAACCCAAGCAGAGATTGCGGCATTAGTTAATTGCTCGCCATCTTTTGTTTCCATGGTTAAAAATAGAAAGAGAGGCATAGTGGAAAATTATTCAGCAATAAAAATTCCGATGAGTAACTGGTTGAAGTTTTTTGGAATTTGGATAGCCGAAGGGTCGGTCAGAGGATCTAAAGGAGGAGATGCAGCTTATAAACCCGAAATAGTGATTACCCAGAAAAAGCATGGTAAAACAAGAGATGAAATTAGAGAAATGTTAAAAGAATTACCCTTTAAATTTTCAGAATCATCCCAGGGCTTCCATATTCACAATAAGCAACTTTGGCATTATTTAACCCAATTTGGCAACTCTAGAACTAAATACATTCCCCAAGAATTAAAAATGTTACCTCCTAAAATGCTCCGATTATTCTTAGAATGGTATCTTAAAGGAGATGGAATTAAAGGAACTAATTATTGCTCTTCTTTTTCTAAACGCTTAAGAGACGATCTTCAGGAAATTTATCTTAAGATTGGTTTTGATGCTTCAATTTTAGATAATAAAGGAATAGTAACAAAAAGAACTCATAAGTACACTTATTTAAAAGAGATTCAACATAAAGTGAAGTACTCTGGTTATGTTTATTGTGTAGAGGTTCCTAATCATGTTATTTATGTAAGACGAAATAATAAACCGAATTTCTCAGGCAATAGTATTTGTCCTAGCCATGGCTATTTAGAAGGAGAACATTTTGAATGTCCGAGATGTCCAATCAGACAGCCTTGCGAAGTTTATTCTCGAATAGTTGGCTATCTCAGGCCAATTTCTCAATGGAATCTTGGGAAACAACAAGAATTTAGGCAGAGAAAAGAATTTAAAATTCCAAAAACTCTTTAAATGATTTTTTTGAAAATTTAAAATTGGCTCTTACAAATTTAGTTAGGAGGAAAGTTAGAGCTCTTTTAACAATAATTTTGGCAGTAACAATTGCCATTACCTTTACTGTTTCTCTTTTATCAGTAAGCGAAGGATTTATTATCCAAGTCAATGAAGTAATTTTAACACAGGGTGAACAAATTCAGGTTGTAGCAAAAGAAATTGCCCTTCATCCGACTCCTTTCTTGGAAGCTCATCAGACTTTTTCCTTAGATTTAATTTCAGAAATTAGAGAGATTGAGAATGTTAAAGGCGTCTATTCGGTTTTAACTCAAAACATTTTTCTTGAGGGTTTACCAATCCCATTTTTGGCTTTAATTGGAATTGAAAGTAATTTTCTGAAAGATTTAAGACCTTATTTAAAATTGGAAAAAGGAAGAATGATTGAACCTGAAGATAAAGAAGTAATCATCTTTTCTTCAACAATTGCCAAAACCCAAAATCTTAATTTAGGAGAAAAATTTAATCTAAAAGGGAGGAAATTAGAAATAATTGGAATTTTGGAAACTGGAGGAGTCCTTTTTGAAGATATGATTGTCTATTTACCTTTGAAAACTCTCCAGGAAATCTTTGAAAAAGAAAATCAGATTAGTTTAGCAGCTATTACCTTAGAAAACCCAGATAGAACAAAAGAAACCGCTAAGAAAATAGAAAATCTTTCACCTGATTTAAAAGATCTGAGCTTAGAAGAAAGTTTAGCTCAGATAATGGATTATATTGGGATAGCCAGGGCGGTCCATATTACTGTTGCCTCAATTTCTTTATTAATAGGAATTTTATTTGTTCTTTCCACAATGATTATGGCTACCAGTGAAAGGGTAAAGGAAATTGCCACAATGAAAGCAATTGGCGCTTCTAAAAATTTTGTTTTTTTATTAATTCTAAACGAATCAATTTTGATAGGTTTTTTAGCTGGTCTTTTTGGGGTAATTGGTGGTTATTTTTTATCAAAGGGAATAACTTTAATCACAAGCCAGTTTTTTGGAATGGCCTTTATTCAGCCAATTGTCAGTTCTAGGCTAATAATCACCGGTTTTTCAATTTTAATTTTAAATGGAATTTTAGGTGGTCTTTTCCCTGCCTGGAAGATTTCCAAGGGAAACATTGCCCAATCTTTAAAATATGAATGAGGTAGTTAGAACCGAAAATTTATTAAGGATTTTCAAAATGGGGGATCAAGAAATCAAGGCAGTTGATAATTTGAATTTAAAAATAGATGAAAAAGAATTCTTAGCCATTATGGGACCTTCTGGTTCAGGAAAGACAACTTTGCTAAATCTTATTGGCTTAATTGATTTGCCAACAAAGGGAAAAATTTTCTTTGAAGAAAAAGATACTTCAAAGTTCAGGGAAAGGGATTTAAATTTACTGAGGTTAAGAAAAATTGGCTTTATTTTCCAGACTTATAATTTATTGCCAAATTTAAATTCCTTAGAAAATGTCATCTTTCCAATGGTTCTGGCTGGCTTTCCAAAAAATTTTCGAGAAAAGAGAACAAGAGAATTATTAGCTTTTTTTGGTTTATCACAAAGATTATTTCATTATTCAAGACAATTATCAGCCGGGGAATGTCAAAGGGTGGCAATTGCCAGAAGTTTGGCCAATCAGTCAAAGATTTTATTAGCTGATGAGCCAACCGGAAATTTGGATTTAAAATCAAAGATGGAAATTTCTGAGCTTTTAAAAAAATAAATTTAGAAGAAAAGGTTGCCATCTTGCTTGTCACCCATGATGAAAAAATTGCCCGAATTGCCCAAAAAATTTTAAAAATGGTTGATGGAAAATTATTATGAAAATAGGTGGGCTCCAAAAATTAACTTTAATTGATTATCCGGGCCACTTGGCGGCCATAGTTTTTCTTTGTGGCTGTAATTTTCATTGTCGGTTTTGTTACAATTCAGAGTTGGTCTTGCCTGAAAAAACTAAAAATCAGCCTAAAATCTCAGAAGAAGATTTCTTTTCTTTTTTAAAAGAAAGAAAAAATTTATTAGAGGGCATTGTTTTGTCAGGAGGCGAACCAACAATTAATAAGGATTTACCAGATTTCATTAAAAAAATAAAAAAAGAGGGCTTTTTAGTAAAGCTTGATACTAATGGTTCTAATCCAAAAATGTTGAAGGATTTGATTGATAAAAAATTAGTTGATTACATAGCTATGGATGTTAAAGCTCCAAAGGAAAAATATAATAAAATCTGCAAAAAAAGAGTAAATCTAAAAAATATTGAAAGAAGTATCAAGCTTTTACGGGAAAACAAGATTGAGCATGAGTTTAGAACAACCTTAGTCCCCACAATTTTAGGAAAAGAAGATATTTTAAAAATTGCTCGTTGGATTTCACCAGCTAAAAAATATTATTTACAGAATTTCCGACCAGAAAAAACCCTTGACCCAAAATTTGAAAAAATAAAGCCCTATCCCCAAGAATATCTTTTAGAAATTCAAAAAGCCATCTCCCCATTTTTTGATGTTTGCCAGTTAAGATAATAATATTTGGGCAATAAAAAAAGCCGAAAATGAATTTTACATTTTCGGCTAACTTTCTTTTGAAAGAGCCCTGATTTTTTCTTCGATTTTTTCAGTCAGTTTCCCAAATCTTCCTCTTTCATAGGATCCCAATACCTTGTGGAGACCCATTAGAAGTGTGCAGATTTCGTTAAGGATTTCATAAATATCCTTCAACTCTTTCCGCATTTCTTTGCTCATTTCGCTCATCTAAACACCTCCTCTAATTTAAATATTAAATAAGCCAAAAATTTTGTCAAATTGAGATAGAATTTTAACTTTTTATTTTGAAAATTATTTAAATTTTCCTTAAGATTTATTAATGACCTCCTCACAAATTCTCCTTTATCTCTGCCTTTCCTTTATTGGAGGAGTTTTTTTAAGTTCAATCATTACAATTCCCCAAATTTATCTGTTGGGATTTTTAGTTTTTGGAATTTTACCAATTTCTATTTTCTGGCAATCCAAAAAATTGGTCGTAATTGGATTTTCCATTTTATTTTTAGTGGTTGGAATTTGGCGCCATCAATTAGCTGAATTTAAAGTTTTAAATAATGAGTTAAGAAAATATAATGATTTGAGTCAAAAAATTACTTTAATAGGAGAAATTATTAAAGAACCAGATATCAGAGAAAAGAATATAAAATTAACAGTCAGGCCAGAAAAAATAGAGGGAAAAGTTTTAGTCACTACTAATCGTTATCCAGAATATCACTATGGAGATAAATTAAAAATTACTGGGAAATTGGAAAGTCCCAAAGAGCTGGGAGATTTTGACTACCCAGGCTATTTAGCCAAAGATGGGATTTATTCAGTAATCTATTGGCCAAAAATTGAACTCCTAGAAAGAGAGAATTATCAAAGTTTAACTTCAATAATTTATGCCAAAATTTTATCTTTTAAAAATAAATTAAGACAAAGCATATCTCAAAATCTTTCTCCACCTCAAAGTTCAATTTTGTCAGCCATGATTTTGGGAGACAAAAAGCAGATCTCAGAGGATTTAAAACAGAGTTTAAATAGAGCCGGGGTAAGACACATTACCGCTATTTCCGGGCTTCATGTTACCATTTTGACTAGTATTTTAATGACAATTTTGATTGGTTTAGGTTTTTGGCGACAACAGGCCTTTTATTTTTCAATAATTTTAATTGTTTTATTTATTGTCCTGAGCGGTCTTCAGCCTTCGGCTATTCGAGCTGGAATTATGGGTGGGCTTTTTCTTCTCGGTCAGTATTTGGGAAGGCTAAGTCTCTCTTCTCATTCAATATTTTTTGCCGCTGCCCTAATGTTAGCCCAAAATCCTTTGCTTTTAAAATTGGATGTTGGTTTTCAACTCTCTTTTTTAGCCATGATGGGAATAATTTATCTGATGCCAATTTTTCAAGAATGGTTTAAAAAAGTTCCCAATGATTTTCAATTAAGAAATATTTTGGCAATGACTTTCTCAGCTCAAATTTTTACCCTGCCAATTTTAATCTATAATTTTGGCTATATTTCTTTTGTCGCTCCAATTACTAATCTCTTAATTGTTCCTTGGCTCTATTTGATAATGCTTTTTGGTTTTCTCTTTGCTTTTTTTGGAGCAATTTGGCAACCCCTGGGTTGGATTTTATCTTTGCCGACTTGGTTTTTATTAACCTATGTAATAAAAATAGTGGATATTTCCTCAAAAATTCCCTTTGCCTTTAAAACCTTAGAAATTTCCTGGATTTGGCTAGCCATTTCCTATTTAATTTTGGGTCTAATTACCTGGCGATTACAGAAAAGCCAAAAATTAAAATTCCTCCAATATTAAAATTCTTTTATTGAGCATCTTACTGTCGCTAAATTCAAGCCATGGCATCAATTTAGCGTCAGTTGAGCTTGAATCTCTCTCTTAGTTTTCTATCATCACCGATATTTTCAGCTACTACCAATCTTACTTCTTTTTCTGTTAAACCAAAAAAGTTCCTTAATAATTCAATTTCTGCCTGGCAATCAAAGGGATGAACCCAGACACTCTTTTGCAATTGATAAAATCCCAGCTCTTTTAATTTTCCTCGAAAGGCCTCACGATAAATTTTTTTGAGTTGGGAAATGTCAAAAATAACCAATCGCCATTTCCCATCCCATTTTTTCGGGCGTTTTATTTCTAATTTATCAATTTGAAACATTCCTGCTTTTCTTTTTCCTTCTTTTGTTAGGCTAATATAAATTTGACCCCCCTTCATTTTTATTTCGATTAATCCTTGTTTTCTTAATTTATAAAAAGTATCCCTCACTTTCTTTTTCGGATATTTATTCAGCTTCTTGTAATTATTTAAAATGTTTCTAATAAAATATGGAGAGCTAGCTGCAATGTAAATAGCTCCAGCAATTGCAATCCAAGAAAAAATATCTTTTACAATTTCTGACCTTGGTTTAGCAAAATAATATTTATATTTCTTCAATTCCATATCTCAATTATAGCGCTAAATTCAAGCCATGGCAAGAATTTGGCGTCAGTTTAAGCTAGCCAATGGATTTGATATAATTGAAGGTGAGGAAATTTATGAACCAAAAAACCTGGGTCATCTCAGTCAATATGGGTTATGGGCATCAGAGAACTGCTTATCCTTTGAGAAATCTAGCTCCTGAAGGAAAAGTTATTAATGCTAATGATTATCAGGGAATTCCAGAAAAAGATAAAAAAATCTGGGAGACTACAAGAAAATTTTACGAATTTATTTCCCGTTTTTCGAGGATTCCTTTAGTGGGTAAACTCTCTTTTTTAATCTATGACCAGTTTCAAAAAATTTTAACTTTTTATCCAAAAAGAGATTTATCAAAACCCAATCTGGCTTTAAAACAAATTTTTTCTTTAATCAAAAAGGGCTGGGGAAAGGATTTGATTGAAAAACTGAAGGTAACACCTTCAACCTTTATTAGTACTTTTTTCATCCCAGCCTTCATGGCTGAATTTTTTAATTATCCTGGCGAAATTTTTTGTGTTGTTTGTGATAGCGATATTTCGAGAACCTGGGCACCACTGAATTCTCAAAAAAGTAAAATTAAATATTTGGCTCCAACTGAAAGAGTAGTTGAAAGATTGAAACTTTATGGGGTAAAAAAAGAAAATATTTTTTTGACTGGTTACCCTTTGCCCTTGGAAAACATTGGTTCAGAAAAAATGGAGATTTTAAAAGAAGATTTAGGATATCGAATTTTAAATTTAGATCCCAAAAGAAGATATTTTCACAAATATAAAGTTTTGATTGAAGAAAATTTGGGTTCTTTACCTGAAAAATCTGATCATCCCTTAACCCTAATGTTTTCGGTTGGTGGCGCCGGAGCCCAAAAAGAAATCGGAATTAAAATTTTAAAGAGCTTAGCCGAAAAAATTAAAAAAGGCCAAATCAAAATAATTTTATCAGCCGGGGTTAGAGAAAGAGTTAAAGAATATTTTGGGAAAAATCTTAAAAGACTGGGTTTAATGGAATATTTAGGAGAAAACATCAAAATCATATTTGAAAGGGATATCGAAAATTACTTTCAAAAATTTAATTCTCTTTTAAGAAAAACCGATATTTTATGGACGAAACCATCAGAACTCTCTTTTTATTCTGCTTTAGGAATACCCATTATTATTTCTCCGCCCATTGGTTCCCAAGAGGAATTTAATAAGAGATGGCTTTTGAAATCAGGATTTGGAGCTTTGCAAGGAAATCCAAATTACACCAATCAATGGCTTTTTGACTGGTTGGAAAAAGGATATTTAGCTAAAATGGCTATGGAAGGATTTATTGAAGGAGAAAAATTAGGAATCTTTAATATTCAAAAAATATGCTTTGGTTAATCGTATTATCAACGGCTTCATTTAGACAAGAATTGGAACCTTTTTGATGGCAATAGTCTTTCTTTTCACTCAAAAAGTGGGCGAAGAAATTTTTAAGAAAAGAGAAAGTCTGAAAATAAAAAACTTGGGAATTTTAATCCTAAATTAGGCAGGAGCAGCTGGCGCTTTTACAAAATTGGGCAGTTTCTTTGATTTCCTTTGGCTTTTTGGATTTTATTAGGAGGGACCATCTTTTTTGTTGATTTTCACTGTTTTACTTTTTATTAATTGGAGCTGGTTTAGCAATTTTAGCTAAATTTTAAAAATGCGAGCTAATATCATTAATTTTTTAACTGAGTCGGCAATCGCTTCTTCACTTTTGTTTATCCCAATTTTTGCTAAAGAGTTAAAAGCTACTGATTTTGAGATTGGTTTAATCGGTGCTTTTTATGGTTTAGCGATGTTTCTCTCTTTTTATATTTTTGGCCGACTTTCTGATATTCACGGGAGAAAAAATTTTTTAATTTTTGGGCTTTTGGCCTCAATTATTTCCTTTCCCTTACAGGCTTTGGCCCAGACTCCATTTCAATTACTTTTGGCCCGAGTCTTAGTTGGATTTTGTATCGGAATTTTTCCAGCCGCTTTGATTGCCTATATTTATGATCTGAATAAAAAAATTGGTAAATTTAGTTCTTTTGGCAGTTTAGGTTGGGCGGTAGGCCAGTTTTTAGCTGGAATTTTAGCTATTTCTTGGAAGATATTTTCTTTAGGCTCTTTGTTTTTTATTTTGGCTTTTATTTTTGCTTTAAAAATGGAAATCCCAAAGGTTTCTCTTCGGGTTCCTCTTTTTCCTTTAAAGATAATAAAAAATAGCTTCCCGGTTTATTTGTCTTTTTTTCTTCGACACTCTGGAGCTCATATGATTTGGACAATTTTCCCTCTTTATTTAGCTTCTTTTGGAATTTCAAAATTTTGGATTGGAATTATTTATTTCACAAATTCTTTTTTTCAGTTTTTGATAATGCCAAGATTAGATAATTTAAAGAGTAAGAATTTAGTAATTTCCGGTTTCATCCTTTCAGCAATTACTTTCTATTCTTTCACCTTAGCTTCAAATCCCCTTCAGTTTTTACCAACTCAAATTCTTTTAGCTTTTTCTTGGAGTTTGCTTTATGTTGGTTCTTTAAAGTTAGTTTTGGAAAAGAACATTGAAAAAGCCAGCGCAACTGGTCTTTTAAAATCAACTTTATCTTTGGCAGCTATCTTAGGACCAATATCTGGAGGGATACTAAGCCAATATTTTGGTTATTTGGCTTGTATTTTTGGAGCAATTTTTTTAACTTTAATCGGATTTTTAATTTTCTATTTAACGAGTTTTAAGCTTCAGTCTGTTTATGAGCCCGTTAGAAATTTTATTTATCTTCTAATTTCTATCGGGATAAAATCATGACAATTTCTAATGAGATGAAAAAAATTTTAATACCGATTTTAATCTCCTTTGGAATACTCATTTTTCTTTTTTGTTGTTATCTTTTTATAGGGAAGCCTCCTCGGGCAGAAGAAATTAGCTGGGGAGTGAATTTCTCACAAAAGCAGGCTGAACTTTTGGGACTTGATTGGCGAGAAACCTATTTAGCTTTATTAGATGATTTGAAAGTAAGAAATATAAAGTTAATTACTCACTGGGATCAGATTGAACCAGAAGAAGGAAGTTACCATTTCGAAGATTTAGATTGGCAAATAAAAGAAGCTGAAGAAAAAGGAGGAAAAATCCTTTTGGCAATTGGAATGAAAACCCCTCGTTGGCCAGAATGTCATATTCCCAATTGGGCAAAAAATTTGGCTAAAGAGGAACAGCAAAAAGAAATTTTAGAATTATTAGAAAAGATAGTTTTAAGATATAGGGAACGGCCCTCAATCTGGGCCTGGCAAGTGGAAAATGAACCATTTTTTCCTTTCGGGGAGTGCCCCTGGGTTGATAAAGATTTTTTAAAAAGAGAGGTAAATTTGGTAAAATCTTTAGACTTCCAAAATAGACCAATTCTTATTTCTGAGAGTGGGGAAGGTTCTCTCTGGATTAGGGCTGCCCAACTTGGTGATATGGTTGGGGTAACCATGTATAAGAAAGTCTGGTTTAGGCAACTCGGAATTTATGTTTATTACCCTTTGCCGCCGATTTTCTATTGGAGGAAAGCAGAATACATTGAAAAAATATTTAATAAAAAGGTGATTGTGGTTGAACTCCAGGCTGAACCCTGGGGACCAAAACTCCTTAATGAATCACCACTAGAGGAACAAGAAAAGACTATGAATTTGGAAAGATTTAAAGATAATATTGAATTTGCCAAAAAAACCGGTCTGGATGAATTTTATCTCTGGGGCGCTGAATGGTGGTATTGGCTCAAGGTGAAACAAAACAATCCAGAGATTTGGCAGGAGGCTAAAAAATTGTTCTGAGCTAAAAATACGATAAAAAATATTAGATATTGGCGCTAAGTTCAAAAATGTTAAGCATTATCATTCCAACTTTAAATGAGGAAAAATATCTTCCTTTACTGCTTAAGGAAATTAAAAAGCAAAATTTTGATGATTACGAAATAATTGTTGCTGATGCCGGTTCAATTGATAAAACCGTTGAGATTGCCAAAAGTTTTGGTTGTAAAGTTGTTCCTGGCGGATTACCAGCTAAAGGAAGGAATGAGGGGGCAAAAATAGCCAAAGGTGATATTTTCTTGTTTATGGATGCCGATAATATTTATTTGCCAGAAAATTTTTTAAAGAATCTTTTAGAGGAATTTGAAAAAAGAAAATTAGATGTAGCTTCTTTTCCGATCTACCCTGATGGAAATAGCTTTGATAAATTTGCTTATAAAATTTATAATTGGTTTGTTCAATCAATTCAGAGATTCACAGCCTATGCCACCAATTCAATTTTGGTTAGAAAAGACATTCATCATAAAATTGGCGGATTCGATGAGGAAATAAAAATAGCTGAAGACCATTTCTATGTCAAAACAGCGAGGAAATTTGGGAAATTCGGTTTTATTAAAACCAAGCCGATCTTAACCTCGACCCGGCGTTTTGAAAAAGATGGCAGACTAAAAACTTATCTCAAATATCTTTTCGCCGGAATTTATATGTTCTTCTTTGGGCCAATAAAAAAAGATATTTTTAAATATCGTTTTAACGATTTGAAAAAGAAAGAAAATTAAATCAGACCCATTTTCTTACTAACCTCAGCCATGGTTGATTGGGCAATAATTTGGGCTCTTTTTCTTCCCCTCTCTAAAATTTCTTTTAAATAGACTTCTCTCTGGAGGAGCTCTTTTCTTTTTTTCCGAAAAGGTTCTAAAGAATCAATTAATAATTCGGCTAAAGATTTTTTGAATTTTTCATAACTTCCTTCTTTAAATTTCTTTTCTAACTCTTTAATTGATTTTCCGGAGAAAAGGGAGTAAATTGTCAAAAGATTAGATATCCCTGGTTTTTTAATTGGGTCATATTTGATAATTTTCCCAGAATCGGTAACAGCTGAGATCACTTTTTTCTTAATTTCTTCTGGTTCATCAAAAAGTAAAATACAACCTGCTGGATCATCAGTTTTTGACATCTTCTTTTTTGGATTTGCTAAAGACATGATTTTTTCTCCCATTTTTGGTAACAAAACTTTAGGCTCTTTGAAGGTTTGGCCAAATTTTTTATTAAAATAGCGGGCGATTTGGCGAGTTAGTTCAACATGTTGTTTTTGGTCTTTACCAACTGGGACCAAATCAGTTTGATAAAGTAAAATATCAGCCGCCATTAAAAGGGGGTAATTTAATAAACCGGCATTAACATATTCTGGATGTCTTTTTACCTTTTCTTTGAATTGGGTCATTCTTTTTAATTCTCCTAAAGGAGTAATTGTTCCCAAGAGCCAGGCAAGCTGGGTATGTTCTTTTACTTGGGACTGAACAAAAAAGATACATTTTTCCGGATCTAAACCAGCAGCTAAATAGGCAACAGCTAAATCAAGAATGTTTCTCTGTAACTGGCCTGGTTGATAAGGAGTGGTAATGGCATGGAGGTCAACAATACAAAAAATGCACTCATTACTCTCTTGGAGCTCTATCCACTGCTTTATTGCTCCCAAATAATTTCCGATATGGACTTCTCCGGTTGGCCTAACAGCAGAAAAAATCCTCATAAAATAAAAAAATTTCCATTTTTTTATTAATCATTAAGAATTGATCTTAATTTCTTTTTGGAGTTAGTATCAGGGAGAATAAAAATTGTCTGCCTTCCCTTTTCATTAAATAAAATAAAAAATTTATCAAAAACTCCTTCTCTACCGAGGACCCGTGGTGATTCATCAGAATCAGCAAAAAGAACGGGGATTTCAAATTTACTCTCCTCGATTTCCATTTCAACTTTATGCCGATATCCAAAAATTACTCTCGTCAGGGCAATTCCAGAGATAATCATTTCTTTCCCCTTCTTTAGGTCAATACCTAAAGCCTTGGCATCGCTACGAGTTAGGAGAGTAGTTTCTGCTCCAGAGTCTATTAAAAGCAATAAGGGGATTTTTTTAGAATTTTTATAAAATCGAACTGGTATTACTGGGAGAGAGACAACTTTTCCATTTCCTTTCAATTGAATTCCATGAGGGAATCGATATTTAATCATTTCATTAAGAGAATGTAAATGAAAACCTCGCTGTGGGGGACAGAAAATAGCCAAATTTCTTTTTTGGGATAGAGAGCTTGAGCCTTTTTTAAAACCTCCTCAGTAGTTTTTCCTGAAGTTACTACTTTTCCATCAATAATGGCAACTTGCTTTCCTCGATATTTTTTGAGATCAATTACCGGTATTTTAAATTTTTTCTTTTTAGGTCTCATAGTTTGATTATACTTTCTTTTGAAAATTAAATCAATTATACCTCAATAACAACTGGCAAAATCATTGGACGTCTCTGAGTTTTGGAAAACAAGAATTGGCCGATTTTGTTTCTGATTTCATCTTTGATAAAGACCCAATTGACTGCTCCTCCCGAACCAGCTGCTTTATCAACAATTCCAATTACCCTTTTTCTTGTTTCTCTAAGCAATTCCTTTGATTCTCTTAAATAGACAAATCCTCTTGAGATTATATCAGGAGAGCCCCTGACCTTGCCAGTTTGTCTATCAACCACTGCCACAATGACAAACATTCCATCTTTGGCCAACATCTGACGGTCCCTTAAAACTATTTCTCCAACATCGCCAATTCCTAAACCATCAACCATGATATAATTTGAAGGAACTTTTTCTTTTTCAATAAAGATTTTCTTTGGATTTAGATTAATAATCTGGCCATTTTCAGCTAAAATGACATTTTTTTCTGAAAGCCCCATTTCTTTAGCTAACTCAGCATGGCTGACCAACATTGAATATTGGCCATGGATAGGAAAGAAAAATCTCGGCCTCATAATTTTTATCATCTTTCTTAGTTCTTCTCTTTGGGCATGGCCACCGGCATGGATATCCATCATTTTGTAATGAAAAATCCTCGCCCCTTGTCTTAAAATTTCATCTTTCATAATCTGGACTGTTCTTTCATTTCCAGGAATGACCGAAGAGGAAAAAATTACTGTATCTCCCTTTTTTATTTTTAAATAAGGATGCTCCCGGTTAGCAATTCTCATTAAAACCGCCTCGGCTTCTCCCTGAGCTCCGGTACAGAGAATAGTTTGAATTTTATCTGGATAGTTTAGAATTTCTTTTCCCTCAATTATCGTTCCTTTTTTTGCCTTGAGATATCCTAAAATCTTTGAAATTTCAACATTGGTTTTCATTGAATAACCTTCCAGGCTTACTTTTCTTTGATATTTTTCTGAAAGGGTGATAATTTGCTGAATTCGATTAATGAGTGAAGCAAAAGTGGCGGCAATAATTCTGCCTTCTGCTTTTTTAAAGATCTCAGCCAAATTTTTCTCAATCGTTTTTTCTGAAAGGGAATGACCCTCTTGTTCTGCTCCAGTTGAGTCTGACATCATGAGCAAAATTTTTCTTTTCCCAATTTCTTTTAATTTCTGAAAATTGGTTGGTAAATCATTGACTGGACTGGGATCAAATTTGAAATCAGAGGTATGGAAAATATTACCAACCGGGGTTTCAATAAACAATCCTAAATTATCTGGAATATTATGATTTAATCTAAGAAATTCAATTCTAAAAGGACCCAATTTTATTCTCGAGCCATCTTTCACTTCAGTTATTTCTAATTTTGGCTGTTGAGGAAAATCTTCCTGCCTTTTTAAAATTATTCCCCGAGTTAAAGGAGAAGCGAAAATTCTTAAATTGGGATGCCAGATTCGTTCAATCAAATAGGGAACAGCGCCAATGTGGTCATAGTGACCATGGGTAAAGAGAATCCCTAAAATATTTTTTTCTTTCTCTTTTAAGTATTCAATATTGGGAATGATGTAATCGATTCCTGGCATATCTTCTTCTGGTAAACGGAAACCCATATCAATAACTAAAATTATCCTTTTATACTCAAGGAGCATCATATTCCGACCAACCTCACCTAATCCTCCGAGAGGTATAATTTTAAGAATTTGTTGTTTTTTCATTGTGCGGACGGAGAGATTCGAACTCTCACGGGAATTCTCCCAATAGCTCCTGAAGCTATCGTGACTACCAGTTCCACCACGTCCGCCTAATCTCTTTTCTAAGTTCTTTGCCAAATTGAGGATGTTTTAGAGAAAGATAGAGATTTGATTTTAAATAGGCTAATTTATTTCCGCACTCTAACCACTTTCCTTCAAATTCGTAGCCATAAACCTCTTTCCCAGCCTCTGCCATTTCGCTTAAAGTTGTACTTAAAGTTAGATCCTTCTTTAAATCAAAAGAGGTTTTTTTTAAGTGGTCAAAAACTTCAGGAGTGATAATATGCTTTCCAACCACTGCCAAACTGGAGGGAGCTTCAGTAATTGAAGGCTTCTCCACTACCTTCTTGATTTTATAAAGACGCTTGGCAATTTTCTTTACTTCAACCATTCCATAAAATCGGAAACTTTCTTTAGGAATTCGGTAAAGAGCAATTACTGGTTTTTGATATTTCTTGAAAATTTCAATTAGTTGCCAAAGACAGGGAACTTTAGATTCCACGATATCATCACCATATAAAACTGCACAGGGTTCATTTTTAATTAACTTTTCAGCTTGCAAAATAGCATGACTGGCTCCCAAGGGTTTTCTCTGGAAGACATGCCAAAAGGAAATATTTTTCGAAATTTTTTCAAGTTTTTTTAACTCTTTTAAGAGGTGATTCCTTTTTCTTTTTTTTAAAATTTCTTCTAACTCTGGTGTTTTTTTGAAATATTTCTTAAAGTAAGTTAAAACCTCTTTTCTCTTCGGTCTAATCACAAAAATAATTTCTTTGATTCCAGAGGCTACTGCTTCTTCAATGATATATTGTAAAACTGGCTTATCAACCAAAGGGAAAAGTTCTTTTGGTAAAACCTTACTTAAAGGCAAAAATCTTGTCCCCAGACCAGCTATTGGAACAACCGCTTTTTTAATTTGAGTCATTTCAAAAAATCTAAATTTTTAGGTTTCGATTTTAAGGGTTTCTCAAAACGTAAATTAGGAATTTTATCATAATTTTTGTTTTTAATCCAGCCCGATTTGGTATAGTAATAACAGGCTCCCTGGAATTTTTCAAATAAACTATAATCAGATTTTACTTTCTTGAATATCCAATTGGCCATGACTAATTTTTTCCCTCCTGGGTTGATGGTGAGATGGTCAACATTGGGAGGAATAATTACAAAATTTCCCTTTTTCGCTTTAATTACATAACAGTCTTCAATTTTTTTCCCCTGACCTCTTTGAGCAAAATAGAAGGCTCTTCCTTCCAGGACCTGAATTAATTCTTGAAAATGATTGAGATGGCGATGGCCTTTAGTTTTCGGAAATTCCTGACCCAACATTTTAGCTGGAATGATGGTAATATCGTATCTTATATCATTTTCCTCTCTTAAGTTTCTGAAGGGACTCTGACCAGGTTTTAGCCCCCGCCAGACATAATAAACTTGAAAATCAGGAGCATTTTTCGCCCACTTCTGATCGTAAAGAACATCCTTCATCTCACTTAAATATCTAATCAATTGGGCATCTTTAGTTTCCAATTGGTAATTTTGAATTTTGAATTTTTGATTTTGAATTTTTTTTATCTCCATACCCTTTTTGTTTTGAGATACCAATCCTCAATCCCTATAAATCTCTGAGAGGGCTCGGCGATTATTCCTTCTTTTATTCCCCTGATTTCTTTGCTAACAAAATAAAGATAACCTGGATTGTACAAAAAGACAGCCGGAGCATCTTCAATTAAAATTTCCTGGAATTTTTCCAGTAATTCCTTTCTTTTTCCCTCATCCAAATTCTGACGAGCCTCTTCTAATAGTTTATCACATTCTTTGTTTTCATAAAGGGCTAAATTTAAACCCGGATCTTTTTTCTGAGAAGAATGCCAGAAAGGAAATGGGTCGGGAATCATTCCCAGAACCTCACCAAACAAAAGCAGGCTATAATTCCTTGGTTTGATAATCTCTTTTTCCAGAGTAGAGATATCATAAGTTTTAATTTCAACCTCAGCTCCCAAGGCCTGCCACTGGGATTTCAAAAGATTGGATATTACAATTAATCTCGGTTGATTGACAGTGGCTAAGGAAAATTTAAGGGGAATTTTTTCTTCTGGTTTTCCAAAACAAACTTCATTTAATTTATCCCTGGTTGCCTTTCTGACCTCGCCAGTTCCCTTTTCCAATTCAAAGGGCTTTAAAATTTCCTCCCGGTATTTTTCCTGAAATCTAATTACCGCTTCTTTGGTCTTTGGGCCAAAGTAACCATTGATTTCAGCATCGGGATAAATTTCTTTATCCCTGGCTAAACATTTTTGAAGTTCTTCTACTTCTTTGCCACGAGAACCAAAAGTTAAGTTACCCTTAAATTGAAAAGCCAGCTCTTTTTTAATAACTTTTTCCCTAATTCCAGTTTGAACTTCGAGGAATCCCGCTTTTTCTAAAAGGAGCTTAGCTTTTTCCAGATCAAATTGATAAATTTTTGAAGGTCTATTAAATCCATAAATTTCTGGCAAAATTGGAGAATCAACAATTGCTTTTTCAGGGATTGACATTTCTCTGACAATTTCTTTTTTATTAGTGCCATAATTTAGGGCTTGTCTAACTTCTCTTTCAGCCAGGGCTTTTGATTCTTTTGGATTAAAAAAAACCGCAAAATATCTTGGCAGGGAAAAAGAATAAAGATTGAATTTTAGCCAAGCCTCATTAAAGTTGATTGAGCTTAGAGAGAAACCGTCAATTTTGCCATCTTTGATTGCCTTCAATAAATCCTCTTCCTGCTCAAAAAATTGAAAAGAAATTTGCTGAAGATTTGGAGTCTTTCCATGATAGTGAGGATTTCTAATTAAATCAAGAGAAGTTATCTTGCCTTCTTTGTCTTGGACCAAATTTTTCAATTGATAAGGACCTGAACCAATGGGTTTTAAATTAAAAAAGGAAAGGGGAAAGTTTTGGGGAGAAACATTTTCCCAGATATGTTTTGGAATTATTTTTAAGGTTAGATTTTCCAAAAAGATACTGGAGGGTCCTCTTAATTCTAAGCCAATTTTTGAGTCAGAGATTTTTTCCGCTTTTACTCCTAACCAGCTCGGTCTGAGAGGCGATTTCGTTTCTGGATTTTGAATTGTTTCAATAGTAAAAATGACATCATCAACAGTTAAGGGCTGACCGTCTTGCCAGGAAAGATTTTCCTTTAAATTAAACTCATAAATTTTTCCATCATCTAAAATCTGGTAATCCTTTACTAAATCGGGAATAATTTTACCCTCGCTATCGTATTTCATTAGCCCGGAAAAAATAAGTTCAGTTAAATCTCTATCAATATCATTAGCTGGAGCAAAAATTGGATTAATAAATCTCGGCTGGCCAATCACCACTTCAACAAAACTACCTCCTTCAGCTGGTTGAATTTCTGTCTTCTTAAAATAAAAATTGATTGAAAGAAAAATGAAAGAGCCAAGAAAGAGAAATAAAAAAAGAGAGAAAATAATCTTTTCTTCTTTGGAAAGAATTTTAAAAAATTGCCTCCATTGAGATTTAGAAGGCCAGTGGTAATTCATAATTAATCGGTGAGCTGAGAGGCCTGGGCCAAAATTGTGATTAAAGGATAAGGTTTAAAAGGGCCAAAATTATAAAAAGAAACCCAAAAAGGCAGGTTAACCAAAAAATTTTTTTCTGGATACCTCTTCTGGTAGCATAAAATCCGGCTTCTCCTCCAAAGGCAGAACCCAAAGCCGTACCTCTTTGTTGCAAAAGAATAAAAACAATTAAAAATATAGCTACTGTAATTTGAGCAATTGGTAAATATTGAGCCATACTTCTTTTATCGGCCAGGCATCCACTTTATAAGGATAAAACTAATTCCCCAGACAATCAATGATGTCCAAAAAAGAGGAATTATTCCGGGAATAATTAGCTCGGGAAAAATAATATCAACTAGCCAGACCATCAGCATATTGATTATCAAACTAAAAAGACCAAAGGTTAAAATTCTCAAAGGCAAAGTGATTATTTTTAAGATTGGCTTAATGAAAAAATTGATTAAACCCAAAATTACTCCAGCTAAAACCAATGTCTGCCAAGGTCCAATAAACTCTACTCCCGGAACATATCTTTGGGCCAAAAAGATTCCCAAAATCCCAGCCACCATTTGCAAAAATAAAGACCACATCTCTTTCAATCTTATCAAGATTCTGAGAAGAGGTCAATATCCCTTAATTTATGATGATATTTTCTGGCAAAACGATGGGCTTCGTCTCTTAGTTGTAAAATGAGATTAAAAATTTCCCTTGGCAAATTTTTGAGTAAAATTGGCTTTTTCCGACTTTCTATAAATAATTCATTCTTTCTTTTAGCTAAAGCTATAATCTTTATCTGTTTAAGGCAGAACCTTAAACATTTGAGGCTGGCATTGAGTTGGGCTCGGCCACCATCAATTAAAATTAAATCGGGATAAGGCCACTCTTTATGTTTAAACCTGCGGTTTAAACACTCTCTGAGCATATTGAGATCATTTGGTCTGCCAGCAATTTTGATTTTAAATTTTCGGTAAAAATTTTTATCCGGAATACCATTTACAAAAGTAACCATTGAACCAGTTGCCGCTTGACCAACAATATTAGAAACATCATAGGCCTCAATTCTTGATATTTTATTTTTGGTTTTTAAAATTTTTCTTAATTCTCTCTCTATTTTCTGCCAACTAACGCCAAATTTTTGCCATGGCTTTAATTTAGCGTCAATTTCTGGCTCAAAAATTTTGGCATGTTCCATTATTCTCTCTAAAGCCATAATTTGATCCCTGATTTTGGCTGCCTCTTCAAACTCTTGATTTTTTGAGGCTAATTTCATTTCCCTTTTTAATTCCTTTAAGGCTGGATTTTTTCCTTCTTGAATAATCTTCATTAAATTTTTGGCATTTCTCTGAGAGATTTTTACCAAACTTCCGCTGCTATGTAGCAACGGAATTTTTGTTGATTTTAGGGTGCAGGGCCCGAGGCATCTTCCCAAATGATACCAAAGACAAGGTCTTTTAGGTAGAGTTCGACAGGATCGATAAGGAAAAACTTTTCTTAAGACTTTTAAAGTCTGTTTTAAAGCCTTTCCATCAACAAAAGGACCAATATATTCAGCTTTTAGCTTAGAGCTTTTAGTTTTTAGTTTTATCTGGTGAGTCCAAAATATTCTTGGAAAGTCCTCTTCAGTTTTCGCTATAAAAAAATAATTTTTATCATCTCGCCAAATGACATTATATTTTGGTTGATATTTTTTAATTAAATTTGCCTCTAAAATCAGGGCCTCAATTTCCGAATCAGTTTTTATATAACCTATTTTTTTGACTTTATCCAAAAATAAATAATCTCTGTAACTGGGCTGCTGGAAATGATTCTTTACCCTTTCTCTAAGATTGGCTGCCTTGCCAATATATAAAATTTTTTTATCTTTCTTAAAACAATAAACCCCAGGATTTTTTGGAAACTGAGAGAGCCTGTTTTTATCTAAAAATTTAAATTTCTCCATAGACCAAATTTTAACTCAAATTTTTATTTTTTTCAACTCCTTGCCCTTGACACCCCTCTTTTGATAAAGCCATAATAAAATAAGGTTTTGAATAAATTTCTCTCTTCACCAATAAAGATAATGCGTAATAAGGTTTTCCACAAATTTTAGCTCTCTTTACCTCAATTTTATTCGTAAAATCCTGCCAAAATTTGCCCAAAATTGCCCTAATTCTTATTACGCATTAAGTTTTTAATTTAATAAAGCCTAATTCTGACTTAACTTATTTAGCTTTCTCTCAACTCCTAATGACTTCCAGAAGTTCTGACAAGTTCTCTCAAAAGGACCTAATTGAGGAGCATTGAATTCAGTCTCTTCATTCTGCCCTGAGCCCAAAAGAGCAGTTTTTAGAGTAGAACCAGCCAAGAAATCTAATTCTGGTTAGTGATGGACAACTGATATTGCTACCTAGGAAGAAATCTGAATTATTGAAAAGATAATTTAAATCTCTAAAGCCAGGTTCTCTTTATATCAGCAATCTCTTTCCATCTTGCTTGGTTAAAGGGATTACACCTTTAACCTTAATTTTAGAGAGCTTTCTCCTTTCTTTCCAAACTGCCTTTACCTTCTTAAATGCCCAAACTCTATTCTCTCTAAAGCCTTCAGTATCATTATAGCTAAGAGAGAGACAAGAATTTGACAGTTTTTTTATACATGTTAGGATGTTAAGGATGAAAGAGATGTGGAAAGAATGATTGATGAATGTGAGGCAGAATACCAAAAATGAAACCAATAATTACTTTTGCCAGATTTGGAAATTATACTATTGCTTTCAAGACCCTATTTGAACAATTGGGTCTTGAAGTTATTCCTCCAGAGAAAACAACCTCTCAGACCATTGCCGAGGGAGCGAAAATTGCTCCCGAAATGTATTGTTTTCCAATGAAGGTCACCCTGGGAAATTATTTGCCAGCTCTAAAAAAAGGAGCTAATACCGTTTTTATGGTTCAGAATGTTGGCGGTTCTTGTCGACAAAGATATTATGGAGCAATTCAAGAAAAAGTTTTAAAAGAAGCTGGTCATGATATTAATTTTTTAGATTTCCGGGCTACTCCAAAAGATATTTATCGGGCAATTAAAAAAATTTCTGGCGCTTCCTTCTGGCAGATAATAAAAACCGGCCGATTTTTCTTTAAAAAATTGGGACTAATTGAAAAAATTGAGAGAATGGCTCAATATTTAAGGCCAAGGGAGGTAGAGAAGGGTAAAACTGATAGATTGTTAACTGAGATTTTCTCAGAATTAGAAAAAATAAATAAAGAGAAAGATTTTTCGAAATTCAAAAAAGAGGCTTTAAGAAAATTGAGAGAAATTAAAATAGAGAAAAAGGATGATCTGCCAAAAGTAGGTTTGGTTGGAGAAATTTATACTGTCTGTGACTCGGCAATAAATTTCGAAATAGAAAGAAAATTGGGCCTGGAAGGAATTGAGGTCCATCGGGAAATGGGTCTCATTTACCATTTGAAAAAATTGATTTTCCCCTGGAAGGACTGGACAATTCAGAGAAAAATTAATCCCTATTTAAAATCAACTGTTGGCGGCCATGGAAGAGACGCCATTTACGAAATGCTAAAATATATTAAAGAAGATTTTGATGGGATAATTCATCTACTTCCCTTTGGCTGTTTTATCAAAGATACTAATATCACTGTTGAAGGTTATTTACAAAAACCAATTCAAGAAATAAAAGTCGGAGAAAAAGTTCTAACTCATAAAGGAAGATTCAAAAAAGTAACCCATAAGTGGTGTCGGAATTATCAAGGGCCAATATTAAAAATAGATTGTGGTGGAAAATTATTAACAATTTCAGTTACTCCCGAACATCCAATTTTACTAGTAAAAACTACACTTAAGGGAAGTTGGACAAAAGAAATTAAAAACCCAAAGTTTACTCCAGCTTATCAAGCTAAGAGAGGAGATTTTGTTGCTATTCCAATTCCGAAGGAAGTGAAGAGCTCAAGTTGTTTTGAATTGCAAAAAGAGTATACGAGAGCACCTAAATGGGAAGAGATCAAGCAGTTTCCTTACTCACCAGACTTACTTAGAATGCTTGGTTATTGGTTAGCTGAAGGCTCAATCCGTTATGATACTGAAAAAAATAAAAGATATATAAGAGGCATCGATTTTGATTTTTCTCCTCGGGAGAGAAAATATATTAATGATGTTATTGATATAATTAAGAGAAATTTTAGAACCAGGAATTGTGATCAAAAATTACTTCACAATGATTTAATGACTCTCGAACCCAATTTACAAAAAGAAATTTTAAAAGGATTTTTTAGAGGAGATGGTAATTTCAGAGACGAATATGGAGAGACTACTTATCGAGGAGTAACCACCTCCCGAAACTTAGCAAGTCAATTATTCTGGCTTCTGATACGGAATCGAATCAAACCATCATTTATGGAACAGAATATTAAAGATAAAAAACTTTCTTATATGCTTAAGATAGCCACCGCTCACGAAATAAAAAGATTAGGCGATGAAAAAATCAAAGTAACCGATAGAAAACCATTTATCAAACACAGAGAATTGAAAAATTATTTTTTAGTTCCCATTCGTAAAATAGAGTGGTTTATTTTTAAAGGGAAAGTTTATAATTTGACAGTCAAAGATGATCATTCCTATGTTGCGAATTTTCTAATTGCGAGAAATTGTATGCCCGAGGTGACGGTTCGGCCGATTTTAGAGAAAATTCATCAGGAAAGCGGAATTCCATTTTTATCACTTTCTCTAGATGAGCAAGTAGCCGAAGCTGGAATTGATACTCGACTTGAGGCCTTTATTGATGTTGTTAAAAATTATCATCAACATAAAAAATCATGAAGACATATTTAGGCATTGATGTTGGCTCCATTTCAACAAAATTCGTTTTAATTGATGAAAAAAATCAAATTTTGTTTTCATCCTATTTTCGGACCGAAGGAAATCCAATTGAGGCGGTCAAAAAAGGAATGAGAGAATTGAAAAATTTTATTCAGGCTCATAATCCAGAAGTTGAGATTGCTAGCCTAGGTACCACTGGCTCAGCCAGATATTTAACCGGAGTGATTACCGGGGCCGATGTGATCAAAAATGAAATTACTGCCCATGCTAAGGGAGTGACTCATTTTGTTCCTGATGTTCGAACCGTGATTGAAATTGGTGGCCAGGATTCAAAAATTATCATTTTAGAAAATGGAGTGGTGGTTGATTTTGCATTAAATCTCATCTGTTCTGCCGGAACAGGTGCCTTTTTAGATGCTCAGGCCTTTCGATTAAAAATTCCAGTTGAAAAATTTGGCGAGTTGGCTTTAAAATCAAAGAACCCAACAACAATAGGAGCCAGATGTACTGTTTTCAGCGAGTCAGACATGATTCATAAACAGCAGATTGGTCATCCGACCCATGATATTGTTGCCGGTCTCTGTCAAGGCTTGGTCAGGAATTTTTTAAACAATGTTGCCAGAGGAAAAAATATAAAACCTCCAATTGTTTTTTTGGGTGGAGTTTCAGAAAATATTGGAATGAGAAAGGCATTTGAGGAGGCTCTGGGCCAAAAAATTATTGTTCCTTCCTATAATAAAGTAATGGGAGCATTTGGGGTGGCTTTATTGGCTAAGGAAAATCCTTCTCCAAAAACAAAATTTTTAGGTTTTGAAATTTCAGATAAAGATATCAGATGTACCTCTTTTCAATGCCAGGGATGTCCAAATCATTGCGAGGTGATTGAGGCTAGAATTGAAGGAAAGGTCATTGCCAGATGGGGAGACAGATGTGGAAAATGGTCAAATCTAAATCCTCAATAAAAATATGGTTGATCGAAGAATTATAAATTATCTCAGAGAAAACAAAAATAAATTTCCCCAAGAAGTCTTGAAGAGAAAATTAATTGAGGCGAGCTATCCAAAAGATCAAATTGAAGAAGGAATAAGAATAGTTTACGAGGGATTTGTGCCAAAGGAAAAGATTAGCTTTTGGGATTTCAAAAGTATAAAAATTTATAAAACTTTTAGGGAAAAGCTTTTAGATTTTTTAGCTGGATTTTTCACCCCAGCTATATTTGGTTTGGGTATATATTTTCTTCTTGGGATTCTATCAGCTTTTATTTATCCTTTTTATCCCTTTAGGTATTTCTTTAGCTTGTTTCGGATCTTTCTTCTCGCTATTTTAGGAATTCAAATTTTTGGAATTTTTTATTTCTGGAGGAAAAGAAAATATCTGGCCAGAGGCTTTTTATTCTCTTTAATCTTGCCCCTGATCCTTATTGGACTTTTCTTTCTTATCCTTTTAATTTTTAGAAGATTTTGATATTATAGAAATGAAACATGAATCCAGATAATGAGTTGATTCAAAAAATAGAAGAATTAAGAAAGGAAATTGAGAGATTGAAAGAAGAATTGGAGGATCAAAAATTGAGGGTTAAAAAATTAGAAGAGGGCCTGCCTTCACCTCTTTATCCTCCTGTTCCGCCTCCACCACCACCTTATGAGAAAGCGCCTGAAGTTCCTTTGCCAAAAAAGATAATAAATTTAGAAACAATAATGAGTGGGAATTGGCTGGTGAAAGTGGGAATAGCAGCGATAATAATTGGAATAGGATTTTTCTTAAAATATGCTATTGATAGATGGGGTATGGGTCCAACTGGTAGAGTAATTGCTGGCCTTGCTGCCGGGATAATCTTAATTACTCTTGGCGAATATTTGAAAGACCGCTATCGAAAATATAGCCAGGCCTTAACTGGTGGCGGAATTGCTATTTTATATTTATCAATCTTCGCTGCCTTCAATTTATATCAACTCATTGATTTAGCTCCGGCCTTTGCCTTCATGATTATTGTCACCCTAACAGCCGGAGTTTTATCTTTGAGATATGATGCTCTCCCTATTGCCTTTATAGGAATTGTTGGTGGTTTTTTCACTCCCTTTATGTTAGGAGTGAAAAATATCGCAGCTAACCAAAATATCATTTTTGCCTATATTGTTCTTTTGAATTTGGGAATTTTGGCCATATCTTCATTTAAAAATTGGCGACTCCTTTCTTTTAGTGGATTTCTTTTCACCTATCTTTCCTTCGGAGCCTGGTTTGCCGCTCTTTATAAACCAGAAAAACTTGCCTATACCGAATTTGTTTTAACCATCTTTTTCCTCCTCTTTTCCTTCATCACCATTTTTTACCATTTCATTCAGAAAAGAAAAGCTGAATGGCCAGATTTGGCTTTAATGACAATGAATGCCGCAATCTATTTTAGCTGGAGCTATGGGATTTTGGTAAAGGATTACCGGAATTGGATGGGATTTTTCGCTGTAATTTTGGCCTTCTTTTATTGCATCCTTGCTTACCTTACTTATTTGAGAAAACTAAAAGACCCTAATTTAACTTTATTTTTAGCTGGAATTTCTTTAGTTTTTCTAACAATTGCCATTCCAATTCAATTGAAACAATATTGGATTACTATTGCCTGGGCGGCAGAAGCAGTAGTTCTTTCTTGGTTAGGTTTTTATTTGAAAAGCTATCATCTAAGAGCCTTTTCTCTTTTGCTCTTTTTGTTAGTGATAATCAGGCTTTTGGGATTTGATATGGCCTGGGAAGAAAGGATTGAAGAATTCACTCCGATTTTTAATAAAAGGTTTTTCGCCTTCTTTGTCAGCATTTTAGCTTTTTATTTAGCTTCTTATATCTGGTGGCTAGGTCAAAAAGAAATAAAAGTTGAAGAGAAATTTGTTTTGCCTTTCCTTTTGCTTTCGGCTAACTTCCTCAGCCTTTGGATTTTGAGCAATGAAATTATAAGATATTTTGATGGAAAAATCGCCGAATTGAGAAAACCAAAGGAAATAAGTATTTACGATTATGAAAGGTGTCTGAGGTATTATCGAAGGGGTTACTTCCCTCAAGAGTGTGTCAGAATAGATTTTGAGAAAATAAAAAATCTACAATTTCTCCGAAATCTTTCAATCTCTCTTCTCTGGGGCTTATATGCAATAATTTTATCCTTAGTAGGAATTCTTAAAAAATATAAACCCATTCAGCTTGCTGGTTTGATTCTTATTGGATTGATTATGGGAAAACTTGTCTTTTATGATGTCCCAGGAAAAGATTTAACTTTAGCCCAAAATTTCTATTTATCTTTTATCTGGTCAGTTTATTCAATAATCATAATTTGCCTGGGAATATTTCTGAAATATCCACCAATAAGAGTCTTAGGTTTGACCTTTTTATGGCTGATGGTTTTTAAAGTCTTTCTCTATGATACTTGGAGGTTAGCAGAGTTGTACCGGATTGGTTCTTATATTACTCTTGGGATAATTTTACTCATCACTGGCTATCTCTATTTAAGATTTCGTCATAAAATAAAAGAATTTTTACTGGAACCATGATTTTCAACAAAAATTTTCTAAAAATAATATTTTTTGGCATTTTTTTAATTCCTTTTCTCTTCTTAGCAAATTTAACTCCATCTTTGGCTGATTTCGATATTAAAAAATGGCGATATGAGAAAAAAATAGAATTAGAGGGGGTTTTTTATCCCAGCTATGTCCTTTTACCTTTTGATCGTCAGATTTTTGAAAATGCTAAACCTAATTTAAGCGATATCAGGGTAATAGCCAATGGCTCTGAAATTCCTTACAAACTTTTAGTTGAAAAAGAATATTATCTTCGGGAATCTCATCGAACAAAAATTTTAAATCTCAGCTTTGTTCCTGGTGAGTATCAATTTTTTATAGCTGATCTTGGAGAGGCTGGAATCTTGCATAACCAAATTAAAATTTTGACAACCTCAATAAATTTCAGAAGAGAAGTAATTATTGAGGGAAGCAATGACCAAGAAAATTGGTTTGTTTTAAATGATAAAGGACGGATTTACGATTATTCTCCCCCTGAGTTCGAATTTAAACAGCAAGATACAACTCTGAATTATCCGGAATCAACTTATCGGTATCTAAAAGTGAAGATAATTTCAAGAGGAGAAGAGCCATTAAAAATTATCGGAGCTGAAGTCTATCGCCAGGTAGCTAAGGTAGCCAGAAAAATTAATTATCCTCTAAAAATAATTGAAAGAGGAATAAATGAAGGATTGAGAACAAGTTTTATTACTTTGGATTTAGGCAGTATTGGTCTTCCCAGTAATTCTCTAAAAATTAGTACGCCTGATGTTAATTTTAGCCGAGAAGTTGCTTTAGAAGGAAGCAACGATAACCAAAATTGGCAAGTGGTTAAATATCGAGATGTCATTTTTTCTTTTTCTACAGCTAAATTTACTGGCTCGAAATTAGAAATTGATTATCCTGAGTCAAATTTCCGCTATTTAAAATTGACAATCTTCAATAAAGACGATAAACCAATAAATATTATCGATATCTCTGTCTCTGGTATTTTGAGAAGAATTTTATTTAAATATGAGCCTTTAAAAAATTACAAACTTTATTATGGAAATCCAGATGCTCATTATCCTGAGTATGATATTGAAGCCCTCTTTCCTTATTTAGAAATAAAAGATCTCCCCGAGGCCTTTTTAGGAGCTCAGATAAAGAATCCACTGTTTGAGGAAATTTTGCCCCCTCCTCCACCCTTCACTGAAAGATATCCTTGGCTTTTACCAACCATTTTAACTATCGTAGTAATAATTTTACTCTGGTTAATAATAAAATTAATTTTAGCAACCAGAAAGCGGCCAGCAAAGGAGTGAATCTTTTTGGATAAATATCTATGAAATTTTAAAAACAATTAAAGAAAGGAGAGGGAGGAAAAATTTATATTCAATTTGTGATACCTCAGCCTCTGCAATTATTTCAGTTGGCTGCCAAGCTGAGAAACCCTCGGTTCCACCTCAGGTTTCAAAAATACAAGGTCATTAAATAAACTAATAATCTAATATCTAAAACCTATAACCTAAATTATGATTGAAGAATATCATTTTGGTTCAATTACCATAAATGGGAAAACATATAATCACGATCTTGAGGTTCGTTGGACGGGTGAGGTTTTGAAATGGTGGAGAGGAGAAAGTCATGTTATTAATGTCGAGGATGTCAAAAGGGCAATAGAGCAAAATCCAGAGACGATAATCATTGGAACAGGTGAGTTAGGTATTGCCAGAGTGACTGAAGAAGCCCAAAAATTTATTCAGGAAAAGGGGATTAAATTAATCATTGACAAAACTGAAGAGGCAGTAAAAACTTTTAACATTATTTTAGGAGAATCAGAATTAAAGGAGGGAAAGCAAAACAAAGTAATTGGCCTATTTCATTTGACTTGTTAAGTCTTTAATTTTAAAATTGAAGCCCAAGTAAGTAGAGTGACCGAGGTTCTAAAGGTCATTTTTTACTCACTAGATTTGTCTTCAAATTAGTGAATATTCATGAATAATAATGTGCTGATTGGGGAAAAGAGATAACCGAACTACCATTTGAATCTACTTCTGATTGACTAATTTATTGGTAGGATTGTTGGATAAAGAGAAGGGCAGAGATTTAGAAGATAAAAGAAACCTTACCAAAAGCGGCGAAATTTCGCTACTTTTTGATATAATGAAATGAGCGGGGTGCAAAATTTTAGTTCTTTGATAAAATAATAATTAGTAGAAAGTTTACTTTCTCTTTTCTCTTTCTTTTCTCTCTTTTTTTTAATTAAGGTCGTATCTAATCTAATTAAAGGTAGTTTTAGAAATCTATACCAAAAGATAAATCATCTCCTGTTTACCAGATATTTTGAGTTTCATCACCTCTTTAGAAGAAGCAAAGAAAAGAGAAATTACCAGAACCTCAAAAAAAGAAAAGGGAAAGAAAACCTAAATATTCTTGAGAAGATTAAAGAACTTTTTTTCAATCTGATTAAGAATATCTTTAAAAGGTTGAACCTTCCTGGTTTTTCGGTAAAGCCTATACTGAAACCCTGGTTTTGACTGCTATTTGACTTATCAGATATTTGTTGCTTACTCTTTTTATCATG
>OGCI01000747.1_pt1 | contig 32868 bp, 18 predicted proteins | sample 1570021 | NCBI WGS metagenome assembly OGCI01 (sample SAMN06264664, study PRJEB24512) | hot springs metagenome | isolation source: Hot spring water | place: South Africa: Tshipise | collected 2015-06-21 | reverse complement strand
GATTATCTAAAGATGCCAAACGGGCAAGTACTTCAATATTAACAGTATCGCTTTTTATTTCAATTGGCTTGACTAAACCTAAGAATTGTTTTTCCCATGCGGAAAGTTCAGGTGGAAAAAGTCCTGCATAAGCAAACATTGCTTGACCATCCATTAAGCCAAATCGACCAATTGCCGATTTTCCAGTTTTTGAATCGAAAAGATCGGGTAAACCAAGAAAACTCCCAAAACTTGCACACAATAATCCATTTATGCTTAACTCCAACAAAGTTTTCCCAGTTAATGTCTGTATCTCTCTACTTTCCGTCTCTGGGAGAATTAATGTATTGGTAACAAATTTTGGTGGATTTCCAACAGGAATACCTACAAAATTCTCTCCAAAAAAACTTTTAAGTGTTGAGAGCCCAAGAAAAACAGATGGGATATCTTTCTCATATCCAAATGTTTCTGGAATAACTATATCTCTACCAACTCCAGCATGAAAAATGACAAATGCATCATATTCTGTAAAATTGTGATTATGATACAATGAATCTACTTTAAGCCAGGTTTCCTCATAAAGAAATTTTAGTTTTGTCAGGTCATTTGATCTGGGTGGCGGTGAATATTCACTCATCACTTTCGATAGCGTAATAATTCTGTCAAGTACTTCATAGGAAATTTTTATTTTTCCATCTGAAACTTTTGCATAATAATTTTTCAAAAACTCTAAATGATTTTTAAAGTAGTTTCTATCATGAGGAAGTGGGTCAATGATATTCTTACCATAATTCTTTGAAAAATGAGAACCGAACTTTCCATTACCATACGTTGCTCCATCTTGATCAACTTGAAAATCAACCATAACCGCCAGTACTTTTATAGTATCATCAAAATTAATTGAATGATTTCGTTGGCTAGCCAGATCGTAATGTCTATTCAATTTATGGGGAAGATGGATTTGAATTTTATTCAAATCAATTTGTCCATATATATTATGGCTAATAAATACAATTAAAACTAAAAATGCTTTTCTCATAGTTGAAATGACGTTGACTTAATCGTTATGAAGAAAATATTCAAACAAACTTACCTACGAACTTTGGCTAATTTTAGTTTCCCATTGGAAATCCCTTGGACAATTTTTTCTTTGAACCCCAACCAATTGAGAGAGTAAACCTTAATGTCTCGTTTAATGGATGATTCTCTTGCCCCTTGAACATAGAAGTTGTGATGTAGGAAAAATCAAAACCATAAATATCATACCTTACACCTGCACCCAGAGAAACGAACTTTCTATTCCCATAAGCTGGATCTTCATAGAAAAATCCTGTTCTTGCAGCAAACATAAAGTCACCTGGAACACCATACCAGTATTCAAGTCCCATGGAAGTAACAATCTGTCTTAATTCTTCATTGAAAGGTTCGTCTGTCCAGGAAGAAATCAATGATTTTGGTAAACCGTCTGGTTTATTGTCACCTTTTCGTTTATGCACTAAGAGCTTACTAAAATCAATTGTATACGTAATTGAATTATAATCTATATCAAGTAGCCTTAATCCAATTCCCAATCGTAAATTTGTTGGAATAGGATCCGCTTGAGCTTGATCGATGTAATAAATTTTTGGACCGAGATTGCTTAAATTCATTCCAAAGCTAAATCTCCTGCTAAAATCTCCAATCAATGGTAAGTAAAATTTATCTGGTCTGAACATCATAGCAACATCAAAACTTACTGTAGTTGCAACTCCTTTACCTTGCTCTAACTCAGTTCCTCTATCAGCAAGTCGACTATGAATTAGCCTAAAATTACCTCCGACACCTAGAGACTTTGATAATTTTGTTGCATATCCAATTGTAAAAGCTGCATCAAATGACTTGAATGTTCCAATTGGGTCTGGACTTTGAGATGAAGTTCTAACGAACTCCCCAAAGTTCATATAAGTAATGCTGGCAAAAACACTACCATTAAGTGAAGGAATATACTGACGATAAGCTGCAAATTCATAAAATAAATCTAACTGAAATTGTGGAAGCCAGTTAGAATGCGTAAATGTGACTTCAGAACCATCCAGAAAAGTAAGACCAGCAGGATTCCAGAAAACACCATTAGCATTATCGGCTAAAGCTACACCTGACTCACCAATTCCACCTGATCTAGAATCTGGCGCCAGAAGCAAGAATGGAACTGCGGCCTCACCCTGAGCATGAAGTTTTAGAAAGCTTGCCATTATCAAGCTTAACGCTACTAATGCGATTAATTTTTTCATGATATTATTTCCTCCAATTATCTTACTATTGCTAATTTACCTATTGCTTCGCTCGATTTTATATTATCGACTGAAGTTAAAATAATCTTGTATAAATATACACCATTACCAAGATAGTCACCGTCTGGATCTTTTCCATCCCATGGAATCTTTACAAATTTCTCAACTACGTTTTGCCTTTCAATTTTATGTATTAGTCTTCCAGCAACAGAATAAATTTTTATTTCCACATTTACTGGCATATCATAACTATGCTGAAATGTAAATTCAGTTTCATTTTTCATGGGATTTGGATAGTTAAAAATATACTTTATTAAAATCTTATCTTCACCTACAACTTCAAATAACGTTTCAACTGAATTGCTGTTATTTAATACGTCCCAGGCTGTTAATTTAAGTTTATTTTTACCTAAAGGTAAATCAAGTAATCTATATCTTACCTCACCCTTTTTATTTCCTTGGTCAAGTTCACCTTGAAAATACTCATTTAATTTGATTGCCTTACTAATATTATCGTTAATCACAGCTTCGATATCATGGCCCATGCCAAGACCAGTTGTGTTTATTCCTGTTTCATCTTCAAGTTTAATAATCAACGTTGCATCTTTCTGAACAAGACTTGTATAAGGTGAGTATTCATTGTCAAAATAAATTGTAATATCAGGACCTTTATTATCGATTATATTAATTGAATCAGCAGAAACTAATTTAATATTTTCTGTAAAGCCCATACCGTCAACTGATTCATTAAAGAAATAAGCTATAATTTTACCATTATTCCCTTCATACGATAAATCCTTGGGCACTACAAATTCAGTTCTAAAAATCCCGTTCTTTACACTTGCTCTTCCACGGTATACAATTCCACCAGAGAGCTCAATTCCTCTAGCAGGTCCACTCCAGCCATACCATTCAGGAATTTCTTGGTATCGTTTAGAATCGTAAACTGTAACTATAACTTGACCATTAAAATTCGAAATGACATTACCAAGAGAATCCCTTACACTACCAACAATTGTTGTATTGTTTAACGACTTCAATTCCACTTGCGTTACTATTGACTTAGAATTTATTGAATCTATTACACCAGAAAGTTTTGGTATATTCAAGTAAAGAGATGGGTCGCCAAATAATTGATACTTTTGATCATTCTCGTAGTAGTGAATTTTTTTAGTGTTTAGATAAGCTAAACCAATCGTCGGTTGAGGGGAGTTTGTGTTTTTATAACTCAAAAGAAAATGAAAAAAGGAATTATTAATTGCAGCATTTTGATCAGACCAAACTAACCTTGATGCAGTAAAACCTGCAATTGCTCCACCATTTGGACTTAAAGTAAGAAGTTCCATAGAACTTTGAGAAGATGGCTTATCATAATCACCAAAATCACAAGTTGCGGCAGATATCAAGCACAATCGATTGTAATTCTTTAATTGTGGAATAGTTACAGTCTTCTCAAATACAAATTCATGAGTCCAAACTTCTGGATTACCATGACCAATGAAGTTCAGTATTAATGTTCCATTATTTATTGTCTTTATAATCTCACTATTAACATCTGGCTTTTTACGACCACCCGCTGTCTCAACCGTGGGATATTGAATTAGATAAATCTTTTTCTGTTCAAACGCAGCAGGTATTCTGTTTTTTGCGAGAAACTCCGATTGTCGAGTGTGTATATCTCCATCATCTCCAGTAGTCGTTTTGCCATCGTCTGCAACTAACGTTATGATATTTCTCCAAGGACCAAAATCTCGATTTGTTTCGTAATCGATAATTTTGTTCACAACATTTTTGGCTTCGCTGAGGGATTGAATGTTCAATCGGCCAATTGATACATCCATTATTAAATCATTTCCAATTACGCGCCCATAGTAATCGTCAGTTGGATACGAATATATTAAAAACAAACTTTCTTCAGTTTCATATGGTGGAATAAAATTTTTACCATAACCTTCTACATTTCTGTAATCATAATGCCCGTCTCCGAAAAGAAGCACATATTTTGGCTTAATTGACCATTTCAACATAGCATAACGAATGAAATCACGAATAGCTGTTACATCAAGTAAACCACCACTAAATTCGTTGTATATTTCCTCAACATTAACCACTATTGTTTTAGCTATCTTCCGTGTTTCTTTGTGAGTTTTGAGACGATTTGCCTCCGATAAAAACTCAGCTGGTGAAATAATAATTAAATCTGCACCTTCAGTTAAACTCTCATCTCGTAATCTTTGATTTGGAACTTTAACAATCTCAGAGGGAACTAAGTATCCATTTTTTCCAACGGCAAAATATTTCGAGGGGACTTTTGCTTGCTCACTAGCTCTAAACTTAATCTGCATTCCACTAATTTCCGCATTGTGAATCATCTTAACATTAGAAAAATCAGTAACATCAAATACATTTATTTCGCTACTCGAAAAATTTCTGATGATATATTCAAAAACTCCTGTTTTTTGTGGACTAAAAAACCAAATTCTATCGTTATCTGCATAAAGTTCACGTGGATATATTATTTCAAAATAATCAAGGTATCCTTGAGATGTAGCATCTGTAAGATTATAAGTGATTTTCAGAATGCTCCGATTATCAGCTAAATTAGATGAATGAGTAAATATTCCAAATCCTTGCCTTGCATACATTCCAGAACCACTGGAAATATCGGCTGCTAAAACACCAATTGTACCAATTAAATTCGAACTTTCTTCAACTGAAAATGTAGTAAATCGATTTGATCTTGCCGCTACACTAATCCTGTAAGTGATTTGTTGATTTGGAATCAATCCAGGCAAACGATTTGTATAAACTCTTGATTTTATTCTATCATTAAATTCATCACCAAACCATTTTCTACCAGTTGAGGCTAAGTTCTTCTTAAATTCCTTATTAAAAACAAAACCAATCGTAGTTGTTACAACTTCAGTGGGCGATGTTGTCAAATTAATTTTTGGTGACATTCTCTTTCCGACACTTCCACCATAAGTTAACCAAACATAATTTACATCTGAATAATAATGAAAATAATGTCTATATGAATTTGATAAAGAGTCATACTCCCATCCCTTTGTAGCAGGTGCATAAAATAATATATAATCATTCTGGTCAAACCGACCATCTTCCTCACCAACAACTATAATAGAATTTTCAATTAGTCCTTCCGGTTTTGAATCTTCAGGTTTTTTACTTAAAATTCTGCCTCCATTCCCAAATATTCTAATTGTTCTGGGATCAATTCCTGATAAATCCACACCTTTTGACCTTAAATAATTAAAATCTAATTTATAAATACCCTCTTCAGTAATCTTCATTTTAAACCAATTACCTGATGCTAATAATCCCTTGGAAGGTTTATTAAGTAAATTGGAATTGTAATTGTAGTACCAATATTTAGCAATATCTTCATTTAATAATCCCTGCACTAGAAAATCTTCAACTGGTTTTGTAATCACTCTTTCATCAAATTGCCCATAGGTAATATTTACTATAATTTTTTTATAAACTCTAACTACATCATTTCCAATTTGCTCATATGGGTAAATTTTAAGATAACCAAGAGCTAATTCACGAAACAATCCAATTTCACCCCATTCAATCAAATCGTGTTTTTCAATTTCCGTGTCTGCCAATATATCCTCATATTCATAAACAATAAAATCACTTTCTTTTCTAAGATTCGGTACTGGTTTTAAGGTCACTCCATTTATATCTTCGAATTCCAACGAGACGATCTTAAATGAATTTCCAATTAGTGAAGGCAATCCAACTGGAATTATTTTGAATCTGTAATCTGGTTTACCAATTTTTCTGAAATCTGGATCGGAAGCACCATCAAATAATGGAAGGATTCGATTTTTAGCATCTTTGAAATGAGCCTCTGAAAGATAAATTGGTGAGAATTCAAATGTAATTCCACTTTGAGTAGATATTAACACTCGAATATCATTTGTTGAATGCAATTTTATCGGAATTAGAAAAATTAATAGAATTTTTATTATTCTAGTACTCATAACAAAAAACCGACTGTTTACGTATAAATAAACACTCGGTAAACCTATATAGATTCCTTTACTTATTTTACTTATCACCAATTAATTTTTAAGAGGTAAAGAAATCTATATAGTCATCTCCTTAATCTTTGATACAAATATAAACGTTGGAGTTAAACAATGTCAAGCAAAACAAAAAAATTAAACTTAAATTAACAACAAAATTTATTAACACCACTTAAGGTCTTTGCTTTATAACAAAATTATTTTCGGATAAACCAAAAAAATTATTAATTCCGATTCTTGGATATTTCAATTCATTCTCATGTTTTGTTTCTAACGTTATAGTCCAAGTAAATCTTTTCTTTTACTCATTGCATCAATGCAATTCTTAATGTGTTCTTCAAGTGAGATTCCCAATTCATTGGCACTTTGAATAATATCATCTCTGTTAACTTGACGTGCGAAAGCTTTATCTTTCATTTTCTTGAGTACTGATTTAACTTCCACTTCATCTATAGTTTTATTCGGACGTACAAAAGCAACAGCTGTAATAAGTCCCGCAAGTTCATCACAAGCAAAGAGAGTTTTTGCCATTAAAGTATCACGTGGAACTCCTGTATAAGGTGCATGACCTAAAATTGCACGAATAATTTTTTCATCCACGCCTTTAGAACGTAATATTTCGCTTCCCTTCAATGGATGATCTGGTGCTTTTGGATATATTTCATAATCAAAATCATGAAGTAATCCAGTTATACTATATTCTTCAACATTCTCTCCAAACTTTTCAGCATAATGAATCATACATGATTCAACCGCAAAAGAATGTTTTCTTAGTGATTCACTTTTTGTGTATTCAAACAATATTTCAAGAGCTTCTTCTCTGGTCATTTTTACTCTTTTTCTTGATTTTAAATGCTGAAGGACAAATGTGATCTAAAAAACAAATTTCACATCGTGGATTCTTTGCTTGACAAATTACTCTTCCATGGGTTGATATTCTATGAGAAGTTATCACCCACTCTTCCACTGGAATAATTTTTTTTAACTGTTCTTCTATTTTATCCGGATTTTTTTCCTTTACAAAATGGAAAAGATTCGAAAGCCTTTTAACATGTGTATCTACTGCTATTGCCGGAATTCCAAAAGCATTACCCAAAACTACTGAAGCTGTTTTTCTGCCAACTCCAGGAATTTTGGTTAATTCATCTATATCCTTAGGAATTTCACCATTGTATTTCTCTATTAAGATTTTACAACATTCTCTAATACTTCTCGCCTTTTGTTTATAAAATCCTGTCGAAAAAATATCCCGTTCTAATTCCTCAACTGGTACTTTTAAGTAATCCTCAGGAGTTACATATTTTTTAAAGAGTCTTTCTGTAACAATGTTCACCCTATCATCCGTACACTGAGCACTTAATATAGTTGCAATCAATAATTCAAATGGAGTTTTAAACTTTAACTTAATTTTAGCATTTGGATAATGCTCCTTAAGTAGCCGTAAAATCTCAATAGTGCTTTCTTCGTCAAAATACTTTGACATAATTAATTCAATTTTACAAAAAAGGACAACAGAAAGAACTCACAAATATAAATAGAAAATGGTTATGTTTATAAAATTAAATAGATACAAATATGAAAAATACGTTTTGATAAAATTCTAATCATTACTCATTTTTCATTAATAGGCGAATAGTAGATTTTTACTTTTTCCAGACGTTAAAGACATTTAAGAAAGAATCAATTTAGAAAAACTATTTTGGCATGATTAATAGTAGTTAGTAGCGCCTACGGGATTCGAACCCGTGATCTCCGCCTTGAGAGGGCGGCGTCCTTGACCACTAGACGAAGGCGCCAATTAATAATAAATTTTTGCAATTTATTAATATACTCCCACAAATTCTAATCATTATCAGTTTGAATAATTTATTTCGATCGATAGATTTATTAAAAATAATTTTGTTTTATGTAAAATTAAAAGTGATGTATTACAATGCCAGAATTTAACCTTAAAAATCTTGATAACCCAACGATCCAAAAAAATTTATCTCAAAAAATGATTTATAGAATTGATCATAAAAATTCACCTGTTAGGACAAAATTAATTATGGAGGGATAATGAAATTCACAAGACTAATCTCCGTTACAATATTTTTTTTTAATTGTACCTTTCTCCTGAGTCAAACCAAGGTTTCTGAATTTAAGTATGATGATTTTAAAACACCTGAATACTGTGGTTCGGCATGTCACACTGATATTTATCAACAATGGAAACAATCTTTAATGGCTAAAGCTTATACACATGAATGGGATGAGATTGAATATTTCAAACTTGCTCTGCCCCATTCTGAAACTGATGAAAGAGTTGCAGAAGTAAAAGCGGGATGTAATGGATGCCATTCACCATTAGCGTATGTAACAGGAGATATTCCACCTAAAAAACCTTCATTTAATACTCGTGCAAATGAATCTGTTTCATGTGAAGTTTGTCATTCAATTGTTAGTTTCACTGGGGAAGTTCCTTATAATCATAATTACATAATGAGACCAGGAAAAACTAAGTATTCAACCCGAAAAAGTGAGATACAATCGCCAGTTCATGAAATTGTTAAATCTGATTTATTACGTTCCGGAGATTTCTGCGGAGTATGTCATAATGAAAAAAGTCCATTTGGAGTATGGGTAAAATCAACTCACCTAGAATGGAAGGAAGGTCCATACTTTAGAGAAGGAGTACAATGTCAGGATTGTCACATGCCAAAAACAGAAATGCGTTCAGCAAGTATGGGACCAGTTTATAAGGACATGCGAACGCATATCTTTCACGGTGCCCATGATAAAAGTAAATTAAGAGGCGTAATCGAACTAAAAATTTATCCAGATATTGACAAAGTAGAACCTGGAGAAGTTGTAAAATTTACTGTCTTACTTTACAATCAAAAAACGGGTCATAAGTTTCCTACTGGTTCAGTAGAAGATAGAATTGTGTGGCTACATGTAGAAGCTATTGATTCGAAAAATAATAAATATCATTTACCTGTAGATAAAAAAGGTTTTGAAGGAGAGGAATACACTATAAGTTCAAACGCATTAGCATATCAAGATTTAGGTGTAGCTCTCAATATTCCAGATTTTAAGGGACTTGAACGCGACGCAATTTCTCCGGGCAACAGAATTTTTAGAATGCCTTATTTCGACCCTGAAGGCCAAATGACGATACAGCAATGGTACACTGCATCTTTAGGTGTGGATTATCGAATTGGACCAAGGGAGACAAAAGTAGAGACTTTCACATTTCGTATCCCCGATAATTGTCCGCCCGGTCCGTTAAAAGTAACTGCTACAATTAATTACAAATTGCTTGTCGAATCTGTTGGAAAATTCTTAGGAGTACCACCATCCGAATACGAAACGATTGTAATCAACGAGCAATCAACTGAAATAGAAATCTTACCTTAAAAAAGAGGTTAAATATGAAATCCAAATATAAAGTTCTAACTTCAGTAATTTTCATTTTAGTATTCTTCCCAATTGAAATTTTGGGAATACCAGCATTTGGAAGAAAATACAACATGAGCTGTCAGACCTGTCATTCACCTTTTCCAAGATTAAAAGATTATGGTGATGAATTTGCAAAGAATGGTTTTGTTTTATATGATAAAGATGCGCTAAGATATTTTATGGAAACGGGTGATGAAGAATTAAACCTTATTCGTGACATCCCTTTAGCATTTAGATTTGATGGATTTGCCTCATTCAAGAATAAAGATAAAGAATCAAAATTTGAATTCGGTATTCCAAGAGTAATGAAAATTCTATCTGGCGGCTCACTAACAAAAGATATTGCTTATTATTTTTACTTTTATCTAAACGAAAAAGGAAAAATTGCCGGTCTTGAAGATGCTTATTTTATGTTCAATAATGTGTTTAAATCAGAACTTGATTTATACCTTGGTCAATTTCAAGTATGCGACCCACTCTTTAAAAGAGAAACTAGATTGACTTTAGAAGATTACCAGATTTATACTTTAAAGCCTGGCAAATCAAGAATCAATCTTGGTTATGATCGTGGTATTATGCTCAACCTGCCACTACCTCTAAAAACAGACTTAACCTTCATGATCCTTAATGGTTCTGGAATTGGTCAATCAGAAAATGACAATTTTGATTTAGATAATATCAACAACTTTTTTGGAAGAATTTCACAAGACGTATTCGATTTTCTGAGACTTGGAATGGCAGCATATCATGGAAAAGAGAAGTTTATAGATTCTATTAGTATTTCAAACAAGCTTTTAATGTATGGGGGTGATTTAACTTTTTCAGTTAATGACAAATTAGAACTCAATTATCAATTCTTAAGAAGAACCGATAGCAATCCCTCTGCTTCTGAAGAGAATATTAAACTAAATGGTTCTTTTCTGGAATTGATTTATACTCCAAAAGGTGACGAAAGTAAAACATATTTCGCCGGCCTTTTCAATTACATCAACTCAAACAATAGCAAATACAATTATCAGTCAATTGCACTGAATATTGGTTATCTTTTAAGGAGAAATATCCGTTTGATTGGAGAAATACAATATAACGTTAAAGCAAAAGCTACCGAGTTTTCAATTGGATTTTCTAGTGCATACTAAAAAGTGATGACGTTTTAAGTAAAAAAAGCTGTCCTGTGGGACAGCTTTTTAGGAAGAAGATACTTACGCTCAAGGGTTTATTTTTTCCTCAACCTGCTTATCTTCAGAAGGAGTCTCCTCTGAGTTTGTCATCGTAAAAGTCAATTCATCTTGACCACTTAGATGATCAATAAGCAGAACGGAGGTTCCTTTAACAATTTCCTTAAGCATTACCTCTGCTACAGGATCTTCTAGATATTTTCTGAGGGCACGATTTAACGGCCTGGCGCCGAAAACAGGATCATATCCTTTATTTACAAGGAAATTACGGGCAGCTTTTGTCAAAATTAATTGGAAGCTTTGCGACTTCAAGCGTTCAGTTAAATCATGTAATTTAATATCAATAATTTTATCAATATGCTCTCTTGTAAGTTTACGAAAGATGATATAATCATCAATCCTATTCAAAAACTCTGGATTAAAAAGCCTTTTCATTGATTCTTCGATGGTCTCTTTCATTTTTTCATAATCATCTTCAGGCTCATCCTTATGACCGAATCCTATCGAACCGACTTTCTTAATATCCTTAGTTCCAATGTTAGAAGTCATTATTATAATTGTATTCTTGAAGTCAACTCTTCTACCTAAACCATCTGTTAAAATTCCATCATCTAAAACCTGAAGTAAAATGTTAAAAACATCAGGATGAGCTTTTTCAATTTCATCTAAAAGAATAACTGAATAAGGTTTCCTTCTTACTTTCTCTGTTAATTGTCCACCCTCTTCATAACCAACATATCCTGGAGGGGCACCAATCAATCTACTGACAGAAAATTTTTCCATATATTCGGACATATCAATTCTAACTAAAGCATCCTCAGATTCAAATAAGTATTTCGCAAGAACCTTTGCAAGTTCTGTTTTGCCAACTCCTGTAGGACCCAAGAAAATAAAGCTTCCTATTGGTCTCTTTGGATCTTTTAAACCAGCTCTAGCCCGACGAATTGCTTTCGAAATTTTTTCAATTGCCTCATCTTGTCCAATTACGTATTGCCTTATGTAATCCTCCATATGTAATAATTTTTCGGACTCAGATTGGGCTACACGAGTAACTGGAATTCCAGTAATCATAGAAACAATTTCCGCCACGTCCTCTTCAGTTACTTCGTGAACTATTGTAGCAGCTTCCTTTTCCCATTGTTCTTTTAATCTTTCTAATTCACTTTGTAATCTCTGTTCAATATCTCTTAATTTTGCAGCTTCCTCGTAATTTTGATTTTTAACAACCTGAATCTTTTTCTGTTTTATTTCAGCAATTTCTTCTTCTAGTTCAACCATTTCTTTGGGTACAACAATATTATGTAATCTAACCTTTGCACCAGCTTCGTCTAAAACATCAATCGCCTTATCGGGTAAGTGTCTATCTGAAATGTATCTATCACTTAAAATTACACAAGCTTTAATAGCTTCATCTGAGTATCGAACATTATGATGTGCTTCATATCTGTATTTTATGTTCTTTAGAATTTCAATTGTTTCTTCAACCGTTGTTGGTTCAACCAAAACTTTTTGGAATCTTCTATCTAAAGCACCATCTTTTTCAATATACTGACGATATTCATCAAGTGTGGTAGCACCTATGCATTGCAACTCGCCTCGGGCTAATGCAGGCTTAAACATATTTGAAGCATCTAATGAACCTGAAGCACTTCCAGCTCCAACGATTGTATGTAATTCATCGATAAATAGAATTACATCTTTCGCCTTTTCAAGCTCATTCATTAAGGCTTTCATTCTTTCTTCAAATTGACCACGGTACTTCGTACCAGCAACTAGTGCAGCAAGGTCAAGTGTTACAACTCTCTTATCAAATAAAACACGAGGAACTTTTTTCTGAACTATCCTGAGCGCTAATCCTTCAACAATAGCAGTTTTACCAACTCCTTGTTCACCAATTAACACTGGATTATTTTTCTTTCTTCTACTTAATATTTGTATAACTCGCTCAATTTCTCTTTCTCTACCAATAACTGGATCGAGCTTATCTTCCACAGCGAGCTTCGTAAGATCACGACCAAAATTATCTAATATTGGTGTCCTTGTTCTCTCCATTTTCTTCTCAAATCGAGTACTTGAGTATGAACCTCCTTCTAAAGGATGACTCGATTTACCTTTCATTATATTATCAAGTTCAGAACGAACAGAATCATAATTCACATTGAATTGATTAAGGATTTGGCAAGCTATGTTATCCTCATCACGAAGCAAAGATAAGAGCAAATGTTCTGTACCAATAACTTCGGATTTATAAATTTTTGCTTCTATCTGAGAAATGCGTAAAACTTTTTCAGCGGCTTTTGTTAGTGGTATATTTCCAATTGTAATTGTGCCACCAGACGGTTTTACGGTATCCTCTATTGCTTTTTTCAATTTCAGTAAATCAACGCCTAAATTTTTTAGAATTTTTATTGCAATTCCCTCTCCTTCGCGAATAATGCCCAGGAGTAAATGCTCAGTCCCTATGTAATCATGACCCAATCGAAGAGCTTCTTCCCTGCTCATTCGAATAACATCTTGAACTCTATTTGAGAAATTTCCGTCCATTTTTTTCCTTTCTAATGTATATCTAACTTCATTTGAAATATAGTTAAATCATATTGACTTTGCAAGAACGATAATCTTTCAACAAAATTTTAACTCTGTGCTTACAATTTTTGTTCTAAACTACATTGATAAAACAAATTATAAACTGAAATTGTTCATTTTTATTCAATAATTATCGAATTAAAGTTATCGAGCTTAAGAGAGAGTATACAATGGAATATTTTTGTGTACATTATTTTATTCATAAAAGAGAAAATCTTTTTGGTTTTATTGAGATTTTATGTGTTTTTGAAAGAAACAAATAAAGATTTGGAGGCATTTTATTTGCAATTGTAGATAATAAAAAATGAGACATAAAATGAAATCATTAACATCTCTATCAGTTCTTTTTTTAATCTCTATAATCTTAAGCAGTTGTATAAATGATAAACATTTAACGGAATTTAATGATACAACTCCCCCAAAACCTCCAACAGGAATTTATACTATTACAGGTGATAATTGGATTAAAATATATTGGGAGCATAATAAAGAAAAAGACCTTGCCGGTTATAACATATATCGAGGATATTCTTACTATGGTAAATACACGTACATTGGTTCGGCAAATCGTAATTATTTTCTTGACCTGACGGTTAAAAATGGTACAACTTATTATTATGCAATCACTGCTTATGACTTTGATGGTAATGAAAGTGATTTAAGTTATGATGTGGTCTACGATACACCAAGACCTGAAGGGTATAATCAAGCAATCTTTGATTTTAGAAGGTTTCCTAATATTTCTGGTTACGATTTCTCATCTAACAAAGTTGTACCATATAACTCCAACGATTGTGATATATTCTTCGATAATGATAATGGAATTTTCTATATGGTGGTGTGGGACGACACCGATATTCAAGATATGGGACCGACAAAGGATCTTTATGACGTAGACAAAGCACCCACTACAGGTTGGAGTGCATCAAAGGATGTAAGATTAAATGTGGGACATACTTATGTGGTATGGACCTGGGATAATCATTTTGCAAAATTTCGAGTAAAGTCAATCACTCCAGAACGCGTAGTTTTTGATTGGGCATATCAATTACAACCGGGAAATACCGAATTAAAAACCTCCCGATATAATACATTAATTCGAAAACCATTAGATGAGAAGAAAATGTATATTAGATTGACCTCAAGAAATGGTGGAGAAAATAGGTAGATTGTTTTTATTAATAACCAAAAATTCATAATTTGATGTCGTATGAAAAAAATAATCTCATATCTGTTTGTATTAATATTGATTTTTAATTGTAGTGAATTTTACTCACAGCAAAAGGGTCAAAATCTATTAAAACAAAACCTGCAAGAGAAACAAAAAGCAATAAAACAAGTTCCTTCTGCAGCAGAAAAAATAGAAATTATTTCTAAATTATTTGCAGAAAGGGAAATTGACCAGCTTTCAGGTTACTTTGCAAAACAAGTATATGTTAGTTTAAAGACAGGTGAGCGAGGTTTTTATTCTAATAATCAGACATACTATGTAATTCAAAACTTTATGAAAATTTATGAACCATTAAATTTTCAAGTCACATCTAAATTAACAGACGCAACTTCCACCCATTTTACAGGTAAATTGATTTGCCACCGTAAGGGAATTATTGAAAGTTTTCAAGTTTATTTTGAACTAAGTTGGAACGGTACAAGTTGGGAAATTAGTCAAATAACAATTAATTGATGAAACGTAAACTTTCTTCATTCATCTTCAAATCCCGTAATATTTACTTTATACTGGTTAGTGTGTCTATATTAATTTTATTATTTAGTGCACTATATTTCCCTTATTATACAAAGTCACTTAGTGATAATTGGGAATCATATCACTTAAAAGAAGCCAATAAAATTACAGAAAATATTCAGGAAAGATTTTTAGATGAACAAAAGTCAATCTCAAAAAAATGTGAAAGAGTACGGAAAAAATTACATAAATCCTTTGAAAACATTGAACTAAGTCAAAAAACTTCCTTACTATTTGAAATATTAAAAAGTGATAAAAAAAGAAACCTTAATTTTCAAATTTTATCGGACTCACTTAAACCATTAGCCTGGACTGATACAAAAGTCTTTACTGAAATACACATCCCACCACCTGATGTAAATCAATCATTTGAAATCTCCCGGGATAACTTTCGAAAATTTTTGATATTTACCTGTCGAATTGATTTGGGTAATACAACGTATTATTTAAGCGCAATTAAAACACTTGAAACTAATTATTTTTTACAAAATGAATTTATTAAAAATGAATCGTTTATAAGTGACATTCAAGAAAGTTCTAGATTTAAATTTCGAATTGTTTGGGATACTTCTTCATCACAAAAAACTATCAGACAAACTAAACTAGGAAAAGAAACAAGTCGTTACATAAGATTTCATGATGGAAAAATAGCCTTTTATTTAACTATACATGTGCCGGATAGAGATTTTTATATTGAACAATTAAACAAAGAACTCAGCAAATTTCAGAAGTTAATTCTGCTATTTGCATTTGTTGTTTTGATAATTTCATTGGTTAGAGACTTGAGAACGATTGATTCATTCATAATTAAAGTTTTTATACTTTCGATTTCAATCTGGCTTATACGTTTAGTTTTAATGATTATCGATTTTACTTCTTTTTTTGAAGGTAGTGAAATTGTAAATCCTTCTTTCTATGCTTCACGATTTGGTTATGGTTTGGTAAAGTCGCCGTTAGATTTATTTTTGACTTCCACCGCACTAGTATTAAATTTTCTAATAATTTTATTTCACCTTAAAATTTGGTTTCTTGAGAAGAAAGATTATTTAAGAAACTTTAGTAAGGTTAAGAAAATATTTTTATCAGTAATTGCAGGACTTTTAATTATTTTAGTTCCATTTTCTTTTAGAGCAACAGGTGCAATTTTCAGAAGTTTCGTTTTCGATTCTAGTATTAAGTATTTTGAACAGAAAAATTTACTGCCCGACTTAACAACTTCATTAATGTATTACAATGTCTTTGTTAATGGTATATTAATAGTTGCATTTTTACAACTTGTTGTTTGGATTTCTTTTATTTCGGCCAATTTTTGGACCAAAATTGATTTTAAAAAGTTCTTTCTGATTTTTTTCACTGCATTATCATCATTCTTAATCATTTTTAACTTATTGGATAAGAATCCACAATTTAATTCTATTGTAGCCATTCTTTTTACTTTTGTTACTTTACTAGCTTCATTTTTAATACTCGAGGAAAAGTACATCCTAAGTTTCCGAAGCATTATTTTAATTCTAATTATATCTTCAATTTTTTCATCAATTCTTCTCTTCAATAAAACAGACCTTCAAGAAAGGGAATTGCAAAAAACAATAGTAAATGAATTGATTAAACCGCGTGATGAATTAATTCGTTTTGCGCTAAATCAAATACTACAAAACTTATCCACCGACGATGAATTAATTGAAAAAATTGTTCTTAGTTCCTGGAACAATTCCTTCGATTTTAATTTTATTACATATAAATATTGGGTCAATAGCATCTTAAGCGATGAGGGACTAAATTCTTACTTATTACTTTTTAATAATACAGGAAATTTGATTGGGGCTTTTGGATTTGGAATGAAAGAACCAGATTATATTAAAGAATATTTTGATTACAAAATGGTTACAAATCCTGCTTTTTTTGTCATAAAACATAGAGATTTAAAATCAATACTAGGAATCACTCCCCTTCGATATCAAGAAAAAATTTTTGGTTTTGCAGGAGTCTTAATTGAAGTTGACAAACCGGAAAACATTTCAGAAAATAAAACATCCCTTTTTCAAAACATCAAATATGAAAAAAACGCCCTGAAACTTATTCCTGAACTTGCTATTTATAAGTTACAAAATCAAGAGTGGGCATTAGTAAGTGGTGAAAATCTGCCTGTTTTCAGAGAGTTATCTTATGAGATTAATGAAAAAATTAGAAATGGAATGAATGAATTCTGGATTAAAGAAAAAATAGATGAACGCAATTACCAATCATATATTTATGTTTTCAACTCATCTGATCAAGTGAAAGCAATTTCCATAAGCATACCTATAAAACGTTGGACATATTATGTGTTTAACGTATTTAAGTTAATTCTTGTTCATATATTAATCTCTGTATTTGTTATTATCCTTACCGCAATACTTTTGTTGGCTCGTGGTTATAAATTTAAATTAAAGTTCAAAACAAAACTCTTCGCTGGTTTATTCATTATTACATTTCTACCTATAATTTTTTTAGCTTATTTTACCAGAGATTCAGAACTAAAAAGATGGACAGAAAGCTTATCTAACGAAATTAAAAAAGATTTAGATTTCCTTTCTATTACACTAAGTAGCAATTCATTAGAAATTTCCCAATCAACAAAAAAAATAGAAGAACTTACACAGAATTTAAAAATCGATTTCAATCTCTACATTGATTACAGACTATTATACTCAACCCAAGATAAACTTTACAAAATAGAATTTTTCCCTCAACATCTTCCTTCAAAAGTTTATAACGACTTGAACCTAAAAAACAAAAATTACTCCTTTGATTTTGAGTACATTTCAAATTATCCATATCTTGTTGGATACAAGAGAATTAATACCCAAAATAGTTCGTACATCATTTCAATACCGACTATTTATAAGCAAGAAAAGATCCAACGTGACTTAGCTCAAATTGATACTTTTATTTTAGGTTCTTATTCATTAACGATAATATTGATCTTTATATTCGGTAATATATTCTTTGAAAGAGTTACAAAACCAATTTCTCAATTAACTGAAGCTACCAAAAAAATTTCTGAAGGAGATTTATCGATTAAACTTGATAGGAAAGAGGAAGATGAGGTTGGCGATTTAATTGATGCTTTTAATAAAATGATAAGAGATCTTGAAGAAAGTCGCAAAAAACTCGCGCGTGCTGAACGTGAATATGCTTGGAAAGAGATGGCAAAACAAGTTGCGCACGAAATTAAAAATCCGTTAACTCCGATGAAATTATCACTTCAACATTTACAGGTTCTGTATAAAGAAAATAAAAAAGAGTTCGCTAGAATTTTCGGAAAAGTTTCCACAACATTGGTTGAACAAATTGAAACTTTAGTTAAAATAACCAATGAATTTTCTCATTTTGCAAAGATGCCTGAACGAAACATTACTAAATGTGACCTTGAAATGATTTTAGGAGAAATAGTAAATCTTTATTCAACTCAAACAAAAATTTCTTTAGAGTCGGTCAAAAACGAAAATTATTTTGTTTATGCGGACAAAGAAGAATTAACAAGAGTTTTCATAAATCTTATTAAAAATTCCATTCAAGCCAATACTAAAGAAGTGAAATTAAAGCTCTATAGCGATGCAAATTACTGTTTTATAAACGTTGAAGATGATGGATGTGGAATTCCTGATGAATATAAAGATAGATTATTTGAACCAACCTTTTCTACGAAGACAGAAGGAACTGGAATTGGTCTTGCCATAGTCAAAAAAATTATTGAAGATTTAAACGGTACGATAGAAATAAAAAGTGAAGTGAACAAAGGTACAATTGCAATGATTGCCTTACCTAAAGCTGAGGATAATAACAGTGATCGTATTAACAGAAAACCAGAAAAAGGCTATTGATATAAATAAAAATACAGTAGTTATTGCTAATGCTGGTTCAGGAAAAACTTTCATACTCACTCAACGTTTTCTCGAGACAATATCAAAAAAGTCAGTTAAATATAATGAAATAATTGCAATCACATTCACAGAGAAAGCTGCTGGTGAACTTCAATCAAAAATCTCATTAGCCATTGAGGAAAAACTAAAATCAGTTGACAAAGAAATTGCAAACTCACTTAAAACTTTTCGCCAGCACATCGTCTCTGCAAAAATTTCTACAATTCACTCTTTCTGTCTCAATTTAATAAAACAATTTCCGATCGAATCAGGTATCGACCCAACCATCACGGTCATTGAAGATAGAGAAAACTTACAATTTATTGATAAGGCAATAGAGGAAACTCTTTTAGAATCTATCGAAAATGAACAAGTCAGATCTCTACTTAAATTATTCGGAAAAGACAGAGTCTCCGAGAAATTAAGTAGACTTATTCAAAAGAGATACTTAACTGATAAATTAATTCATGATTTATATTTCCTTTCTGAATCAGATACCGAAAAAAAATTTGAATTGTATTACAATAAAATCTGGAAAACTGCGGAAGATTATTTCTTTAATTACAACTTTGATTTTTTAACAGACGCACTGGAAAAAATAAAAATGGTGATAGATGAAATCGAATCGTTTGGAACAAGAGAAAATGAATATGAGATTTTGACCAACTTTTATGACCAAATCTCGCAATACATTCAAAAAAAGGATTTAAGAAAGATATTCGAAAAATTATACGAACTCTCGACTGAATTTCCTGTCATTTCAAAAAAATATCAACGTAGAAAAAATATAGATTATTCATTTTTTAAGGAATTAAAAGAATTTCTTACGTCCAACAAAAAATTGTTTGAATCGAATTACCAGAGATTAGTTCTCGAAAAGATGCGCCTTGAGCAGATTCTAACTTTCATCGATTTATATTTAAAGGCAAAAACAAGATATAATGAAATTAAAACTCTTCATGGGGTTGTAGATTTTGACGATATTCTAATAATCACCGATAAAATTCTTGACTTCACAGATGTAAGAGAGGAATTATCAAATCGATTCAAGTTTATACTGGTTGATGAATTTCAAGATACTGACTCAATTCAATATAGCATATTAAAAAAAATTACAAATGGTTTTGATGATACCCACAATATTTTTGTTGTAGGCGATGAAAAACAAAGCATTTATGCTTTCAGGAACGCAGAATTAAAAGTATTTCAACAATTAAAAGACGAAGTTAGAGAACTGAACAAAAAACGATTTGTCGACTCAAAAGATTTTGGAATAATAAATTTAAGCGAAAGCTACAGAACCACTCCAACTATTGCTGGTTTAGTTAATAAAATCTTCAGTAAACTCATTGAAAAAAAGGAATGTAATGCAAATAAAAACTATCACGAATCAGTGGAATACACTCCTCTTTCTATTGGAAAAAATCCTGACGAATATCTTGATGAGCCAATCGAAATTATTGTTGGTACAAACAACCATAATGATAAAACAAATTTATCTGAGCTAATTGCAAAGAGAATATTAAACTTAGTTATATCAAAAAAACTAATTTTTGACCGAAAGAAAAATATTTATCGATCAATTCAATTTAGTGATATCGCTCTACTTTTTAGAAAAAGAGAAGAAATAAAAGAATATGAAAACGTTTTTATCAGATTTGGAATTCCTTTTATCGTAAGTGGAGGTCGTGGATACTTCCAGACGGAAGAGATAAGTGATTTTAGAAACTACTTAAAGTTTATTATTTCTACTGATTATGATTATTCCTTAATAGCAATATTACGCTCACCATTTTTTGCTTGCAGTGACACCGAGATTTTCAAAATTTATCTTCAAAACGGCAAAACATTTTTTGAAAAACTTGAAAAATATGTCATCAGCAACCCTTTAGATATTTTCATAAAAAATATTTATGAAATTCTAAAATCTCATATTGAATTTTCTAAAAAGTTTGGAATTTCTATACTCCTGCAAAAAATTTTACAAGACACCTTTTACACAAGTAATGTGAGTTATCATCCAAGAAAAAATCAAATAGTTGCTAACATAAATAAATTCATTAATCTAGCCCATCAATTTGAAATGAAAGGATTTAGGGATATAAATGATTTTATTGAATATCTCGAACTTACACAATTTGAAACAGAAACCGCAGAAGCTACAATTTCAGAAATAGAAAACTGCGTTGAATTGATGACCGTCCATCAAGCCAAGGGAATGGAATTTCCAGTCGTAATACTACCGAATCTTCATCAAGAAATAGGTAAATTTACCCTTCGTGGCGGAACTCTTGAAATAGAAGATAACACTGGAATAATATTTAAGTTAAAACAAACTAAAGATTCGAGTAATATAACTGGAGAGAGCAATAAATACCTGTATACTTTTCCCGTAGCTTTTGGTGAGTTATTATATAATAAGAAGTCGTTCAATGAAAATTTACGAGTATGGTATGTAGCTCTCACAAGGTCTTCAGAAATTTTAATCCTTGGTTGTAAACTTGTAGAAGAAATTAACGCTGATAACGACGAATATTTAATATCAATTATTTTAAAAGCTTTAGGAAAAACCCCAGAAGTGCTATTAAACGAAAATCAAATAAAAATTCCAACTCAAATTAAATTTCTCAGAGAAAAAGATGGAGTTAAAAATTTTGTTGAAGAGCAAAGAGAGATATGCATTGATATAATTAGAAGTATCCAACATCCAAAACTGAGTTTTGGCAAAGACGATATAATCGAAAAGTCAGAAATTAAACCGCTGTTCCTAAAAGGTGAATTCATTGAATCTATCCAACCCAAAAGTAAATTAGAAATTTTTACATCTACACAAATTAATACATACGAGTTCTGTCCAAGAAATTATCTATTGAAATATGTAATTGGATACCATCCAACCTTATTTTTTGAACCAGAAAAAGACGAGTCAACCTTTGAAATTGGAGGAGCTGAGTTTGGCAATTTGTTTCATTCCATTATGAAAAAAGTAAATTCACTTGACTTTAATGAAATAAATTCAATAATAGAAAATGAACTAAAACAATTTACACCATCAGTGCAAAAAGCTTTTTATCAAGAACTTCAAACAAAATTTAAATTTCTCTTCAGAAGTGAAAATTTCCAAAAAATTTTCGAATCAAAAAATTCATTACGAGAATTCGAAATTAAAAGCAAAATAGATAACCATATTTTGATGGGCGTTATTGATAGAATAAATATCAATGAAAATGAAATTACCATCATCGATTACAAAACGGACACTTTTGACATCAATGAATACGACTTAAAAGTTATCAAATACAAAACTCAAATGGATGTTTACGCGTTCTTAGCATATCGCTACTTTGGTGAGAATAAAAAAATAAACTTGATAATTTTCTTTATTAACTTTCCTGATAAACCGTATCAAAAATCTTACGATAAATCAGAACTTCTAGCAATCAATAACAAGATTCGTGAAATAATAAGTAAAATAGAGATGAAAGATTTTAGTAAAAACACAATTAATTGCCAGCGTTGCGAATATTTTATTAATTCGAAATGTATTCTTTAAAATAATGACCGAGTGATAAATAATATGATAAATCCAAAACGCTACAGAAAATTAAATAATCGAGATCATCAACCTGGAATAATCGTATACTTGATGAACAGGGATAAGAGAGTCAAGCATAATTGGGCACTTCTACTTGCTTGCGAAATAGCAAAAAAAGAAAATAGGAAACTTAAAGTTTTACACTTTATTAATTCTGAAGAAAAGTTAATTTACTCCAATGAATTTCTACCGTATATGCATTATAAATTTTTGTTCGATGGGTTAAGAGAATTAGAGGATGATTTAAAGAATTTGAACATAAATCTCGAAGTTTTGGTTGGTAAAGATAGAGAAACTTTGTTTGAATATCTTAAGAAATCATCAGTTGGGATTCTAATCACCGACTTTATTCCATTGAAAAATTATCAAAAAACTATCAAATATTTAGCTGAACAACTCCCTATTCCAATCTATGAAGTAGATTCTCACAATATAGTCCCCTGTTGGATAACCTCAAACAAACAAGAATTTGGAGCATACACAATAAGATACAAAATTCAAAAACTGTTGATTGAATTTTTAGATGATTTTCCAGATATTAATCCGTTACTTCCTTCAAATTTTGATTCTTCTATTAAGACAAATTGGGAAAATTTAATTAAATCAATAAGGTATTCTAATGTTAACGTATTAAATTGGATTACTGGTGGGGAGCAGAGTGCCTGGAGCACTTTTCAAGAGTTTTTGGAGCATAAGTTGGAGCATTACTACCAAAACAGAAACAATCCATCTAAAAATGTATTGAGTAATTTATCTCCATTCATAAACTACGGATTTATTTCTGCTCAAAAAATAGCATTAATACTTCAAAATTATAGTAAACATAAAGAGAGCGTTGATTCATTTTTAGAAGAAATGATTATTCGGAGAGAACTAACTGACAATTTCTGTTATTACAACACAAACTATGATTCATTTGATGGATTTCCTGAATGGGCAAAGCAGACATTGAACAAGCATAGATTCGACAAAAGAGAATTTATCTATACACTTGAGGAATTTGAAAATGCCAAAACTCATGATGATTTATGGAATGCTGCGCAGATTGAAATGACTAAAAAAGGAAAGATGCATGGATACATGAGAATGTATTGGGCTAAAAAAATCCTTGAATGGAGCGAGTCACCTGAAAAAGCATACGAATATGCTTTATATCTAAATGATAAGTATGAACTTGATGGTAGAGATCCCAACGGTATTGTTGGTTGCGCATGGTCAATTGGTGGTGTTCACGATAGACCCTGGTTTGAAAGACCGATCTTCGGAAAAATTCGATATATGAGTTATGATGGTTGCAAGAGAAAATTTGATGTAAAGAAATATATTGAAATGTGTAAGAAATTATAAAGTTACAGATTAACCTACCAATACTTTCATTCATACTGTGCTAAACCTTCACGTAACAATAACTTCACAATTTATTTACTCTAAAACATTCTTTTTTAATGCTTACTTCACATTATCCTAACATTCAAAACTTAACATGCGGGCAAAAAAGAAATTAATATGAAAAAAGTAGACTTACACGTTCATTCAATTTATTCAGAAATCCCATCTGATTTCATTTTCAAGTTATTGAAAACAAAAGAGTGTTACACTTCACCCGAATCATTATACCATTTAGCAAAGAAAAACGGAATGGACTTTGTAGCAATCACCGATCACAATAAAATTGATGGCGCTCTTCTGCTTAAAGAAAAATTTCCAGAGGAGGTGATAGTTGGTGTCGAAGCTACAACATTCTTTCCGGAAGATAATTGTCCTATTCATTTATTGGTTTATGGATTAGATGAAGTCCAGTTCAGAATGATTGAGAAGTTGCGATACAACATTTACGATTTACGCGATTTCATTAAAGAAGAAAATCTTGCCTATTCGGTAGCCCACGCAAATTTTGCTGAAGATGAAAAATTAGATGTTCATCATATCGAAAAACTCATTTTACTTTTCGACACCTTCGAAATCATAAATGGAGGAATGAATAAAATAAGTAATTCTGGGATTAAACTAATTTTGAATAACCTCAAAGATGTTCACATTGAAAATCTCTATTCAAAACATGGCATCACACCTTTCAGCGATACACCCTGGATTAAAGGATACACAGGAGGTTCAGATGATCACGCCGGAATTTTTATAGGTTCTACATTTACGCAAGCAAAAGTAGAAACAGTTGATGAATTTTTAGAAGCAATCAAAAATAAATCTACTCATGCTTTTGGTAAAAATGGCAATTTTCAAAAACTCATATTTTCTGCCTATAAAGTTCTTTATGACCACTGGAAAAATTCAAAAATTACATTTTCGATACCAAACCTGGTGAAAAAGAAAATTCACGATATAATCTTTGAACAACATGAATTAAAATTCTTAGAAAAGCTTTTGTTAAAATCGTTGATTAAAATTAGTCCAAAATCAGATCTAAACCTTGCTATGCAAACGCTCTTAAAAACTTCAGAAACTTTTCCATTAGAAAAAAGATTTGATACTGTCTACGACTTTATCAGCGACTTTACCGACATGAAAATTAAAACAATTATTCATTCGGTTGAATCAGGTTTTCAAGAGGGAAAATTCAATAAACTTCTCCAAAACATTACCAGTATAGTTCCTGTGAGTTTATTAACCCTTCCATTTTTAATATCAACTAAACACATCACAAAAGATAACTTTAGAATAAAAAGTCTTTTTAAAACTCTCTTTAAAGTCAACTATCAAAAAGGAGTAACTCTTTGGTTCACTGATACGTTTAGTGACTTAAATGGAGTTTCTGCATCTCTTAATGAAATGGTTTCTAAACTGAATGGAAATTATGATGTTATTTTTGTTACCGGCGAGAATGACAGACTGAAAAATGCACCTCCGCGACTTTTGCAATTACCGGTTATTCATCGCATTTCACTTCCTTATTATGAAAGGCAAATAATTTCCATACCATCGATTCTAAAATCATTAAAAATTCTTGATGAAGTTGGAGAAGTTAAGGAAATTATTATTTCAACACCCGGTCCAATTGGACTTTTAGGGTTATTAGTTTCTAAACTATTAAATGTGAAATCGATATCTATTTATCATACAGATTTTTACGCTCAGTCTTTAGCTCTATCGGAAAACGAAAATCTTGCTAAAACTCTTGAAAGTTATGTTAAATGGTTTTATTCCCAGACCGATGAAATTCTTGTACCAACGGAACAGTATATATCTATATTAAAAGACCGAGAGTATCCATCGGAAAAATTAAGATCTTTTTACCGCGGAACAGATAAAAATCTTTTTTCACCTGTTGAGTTTGCCAAAAAACAATTTGGAGAAAAGTATGGAATTAATGGAGTAAATCTGCTGTATGTTGGTAGAGTATCGAAAGACAAAGGAATGGACTTTTTAATTGACTGCTTTAAAGAAACTCAGAAAACCTATGATGACTTAAATCTAATAATTGTTGGAGATGGTCCTTATAAAGATGAGCTGGTAATGAATAACTCTAACAAGAAGATCTTCTTCCTTGGTAAAGTTTCAAGAGAAGAACTACCTCTGATTTATTCTGCATCGGATTTGTTCCTTTTTCCGAGTGTAACTGATACGTTTGGACTCGCAGTGCTCGAAGCACAAATGTGTGGTTTACCCGCCATTGTTTCAGATGTAGGTGGACCGAAAGAAATAGTTATAAATGGAAAAACTGGATTTGTTGTATCAGCATGGAATAAAAAAGTATGGACAGAAACCATTAGTAAAGTTTTAGATATGATAGAGAATAATTTCGATGGTTATTTAAACATCAAGATTAATTCTAGAAATTTAGCCATCGAACGATATGATTTCGATAAAATGATATCTATTTTATTTGACTCAAGTGAAAGTGACAAGAAAATTCTAATTGAAAATTAAATCACTGTATTAAGTTCGTTCAAAAACATCGTAATATTTTTATCATTATTTTACACAGAAAAGTGTTAAAACTTTCAGTTTTTACTACATTAAAATAATCTCAAATTTCAATTAACATCTTAGTCAAGGATAAGTAAACTATTAAATTTTTCCGTTACTAATTATTTTATTTAAGAAAGTAACGGGATGTAAAACTTGCACATCGACATTAAATCTTTCGGCACCATATCTAAGTTGACCTAAACATCCGGGATTCCCTGTTAATACAATTTTAGCGTTGGTGTTTTTAATATTGTTCATTTTTCTTTCAAGAATGATCATTGAATAATCATATTTAACCACATTATAAATCCCCGCAGAGCCACAACACCAGGTTGCTTCGTTCAGTGGTACATAGTTTAGGTTTTTAATTTGCTGCAAAACTTTTCTCGGTTCGTCTACAATTTTTTGAGTATGAGCTAAATGACATGCATCGTGATATGTAATTATAGAATTATTTAGAAACTCATATCTTGATATGTCAAAATTTTCATATAAAAATTCCATAATATCTTTAACTTTTGAAGAAAAAACTTTTGCTCGTTCAGCGTAAGCTAATTCATTTTGTAAAAGATGACCGTATTCCTTCATAAATGCACCACATCCAGCAGAATTTGAGATAATAAAATCAAAATCATAGCGCACAAATAAATCAATCGTTTTCTTTGCCAGTGTTCTTGCAATTTCCATATCACCATTATGTGATTGTAGAGATCCACAACATGTTTGGTTAGGGGGTATAATTACATCGCAGCCTAATTTTGTTAACAACTCTACTGTATCTTTATTTACATCTGCAAACATGACATTCATCAAACAGCCGACAGGAAAAAGTACACGAAATCTCTTCTCATTTTTTGCTTCAACAAATTCAGGAAAAATTTCATCTGAGAAAAAATAAGAAATCTTTGGGGAGAGTTTATCAATTTCTGGAAGCTTTTTAGAAAAGACTTTTAGCAATCCAATTTTGTAAAATGCTCTTCTTAAAGAAGATTTCTGATATAAACGCAAAAGTTTTGACAAGAACTTCAAAAATCTAAAGTTTGGAATAACTTTCCTGAATAAAACTTTTTTTATGAACTTTGAGAGCTGCGAAACTTTATCGCTATTTTCAATTTGTACTCTTGCTGCTTCTACAAGCGAACCATATTTAATTCCAGCTGGACAAGCGGATTCGCATGCCTGACAATCAAGGCAAAAATTCATTTCATGAATAAATGTTTCAGTAATCTCTAACGAACCCTCTAACACAGATTTTATTAACCTTATCCTTCCTCTCGGTGAAGAAACTTCGTCAAAAGTCATATTGTAAGTAGGACAAACCGGCAAACACATTCCACAATGAATACAACTTGATAGAATCTCTTCGGAAGGCAAATCAACTGTAATCGGGAAATTCCCTATCATTTCTTTTTCCTCATTCCCGCTTCAATGAAATACTCAGATGTGGTTATTTGAAAGTAAAGGTTAACTTCATCTTCTAAAATCAATATCTCTCGCTTTACCTTAGGTTGATTTTCATCATAATCCAAAATTCTAGCTATTTCTTTCACATCAGAATCATTACACATTTTATTATAATGAAGAAAAATTCTTCCTTCAGAATCGACATAATTTTCTGTCACAACTTTACCAAGATTTATTCCTGGATCGACTCCAACTTCATCCATCTGAAGTAGTTTTCCGTCACGAGTAAAATAACCACGAAAAATAATTCCTCGTACATCATTGGCAACCTTGAATATTGCATAATCATGAACGTTAAAATCATCTTCTGATAAAAACCTTTCAAAATCAAGAGGTGAAATTGGTAATTCTAGTCGTGGTACATAAAAAACTTGTCGATAACAATAATTAAAATTCCGGAGCTTAAATTTTCGTTTTGCAATTGTGCGATAAGATGAATTTTCAAAACAATAACTATAATACTCTTTAACAAAATCTGAGAATATGGGTTTAAATCTCTTAACATTCTCCCTAACAGTTCTCTGACTAAATTTTGTGTGCTCATCGAAATTGAAATAGTTAATTGAATCTATTTGATTTAATTGTGGAAACTCGGTCGATTTACCTTTGTACCACATCTGTTTACGGAAATATCTTTGCAGTAAAGTATCATCAAACACATATCCATACTTTGCGAGTATTTCAGACTTAATTAGTTCGCGTTCAATAGGAAGTAATTTTTGAATTTCCTCCTTTGAATAGACCTTTAAAGAATCATATAAGAAAACTGAAAACTCTTTTTGAGCAAATGAATGTTCATAAAACAAAATCAAAAAAATAAATAATAGCACAGTCATGCTTCACCAAAATTTTTGACTTCTTCTTTTAACTTTGGTAATCTGCCTTCACACTTTGGCTTTGTGGTGATAATTTTTCCTGGATTTAAAATATTATTTGGATCCCAGACTGATTTAATTTTTTTCATAAGTTCAATTCCCGCATTTCCAAATTGAAGCGGTAAGAACTTTTTCTTTGCAAGTCCAACGCCATGTTCGCCTGTGATTGTTCCACCAAATTTCAAAGCTGCATTAAAAATTTTTTCAAATGCTCTTTCAGCTTTATGAATTTCATTATAATCTCTTTCGTCGCTTAAACAAGTTGGATGCAAGTTACCATCACCAGCATGACCAAAGTTACCAAGCAAAATATCTTCTTCCTTTACAATTTTTTTAATTTCCTCAAGCATATCCGGTAAAAAACTTCGTGGTACTGTTGCGTCTTCCAGAATTGTAGTCGGTTTAACTCTAGCAAGTGCAGAAAATGCTGTCCTTCTTGCAGACTTAAGTAATAGTGCCTCACTTTCATCCTTTGCCACCTTAACATTTGTTGCATTATTCTTGATGCAAATTGATCGAACCAATTCTTGCTCAATTTCAACTTCCGATGTTTTACCATCAATTTCAATTAATAAAATCGATTCTGCGGAAGTATCTAAACCAATTTTAGCATAATCTTCAACACATTTAATCGTTGTATTATCAAGAAATTCCAGCATGGAAGGAACAATTCCAGATGTAGTTATTTCAGAAACTGCTTTACCACTATCTATAACATTTGAAAATGTTGCTTGAATTGTTTTTGTCAACTTAGGTCTTGGAATAAGTCTCAATAAAATTTTTGTAAAAATGCCAAGAGTGCCTTCACTACCAATCATTATATCACGTAAATTATATCCTGCCACATCTTTGTAATTTTTGCCACCAATAAAAACTAGTTCACCCGTTGGAGTTACGAATTCTAAACCAAGAACATAATTTTTAGTAACGCCATACTTTAAACCTCGTAGCCCTCCTGCATTTTCAGCAACATTACCTCCTATTGTACTAATTTTCATACTACCAGGATCGGGTGGATAAAATAAATCATACTTACATGCTTCTAAATCTATTGTTTCAGTGATTACTCCCGGTTCAACTAAAATTGTTTGATTGTTTACATCCGTTTCAAGAATTCTTCGCCATCGTGTCATTACAACAACAATCGAATTTTCGACGGGAATTGAACCTCCACTAAGTCCAGTTCCCGCTCCTCTAGGTACAATTGAAAAATTTTCTTCGTTAGCTAGTTTAACCAATTCAATTATCTGTTCAACCGTTTCAGGGAATACTACCGCTTCAGGTTGTTGTTGATAGATCGGTGTTGCGTCGTAAGAATAGGCAATTTTATGTTCGGGAGAATCAAAATAATTTCGATCTCCTACTATTGATTTAATTTTATTTAAAACTTTTTGAGATAGCATTTTCCACGGCAAAATTTTTTCAAACTTAAAAAAAACTTCAATATTTAATTAATTTCAACTATTTAGAAAATTTAGGGCAAAAATTTAGAACTTTTTTAGAAACTGATTTGTTACTACTTTGACTTTAATTTGAAATTATGAATAAGGGAAATTAATCAATCACAAACAAAATCAGGGAATCAAAATGAAAGAATTACAAAACAGCCTGCAACTTGATCTTGTTGGGCTAGACGATTTAGGATTAGAAGTTCATAAAAATACCCTTCGAAAGTGGTATCAACTTATGCATCTGGGCCGCTTGCTTGATGAGAAAGCTGCTAAATATCTTAAACAAAACAAAGGATGGGCTTATCATGCTCCTTTTGCCGGTCATGATGGAATTCAATTAATTCTTGGTTTAAGTTTCCGCCAGAATAAAGATTTTTTATTTCCATATTATCGTGATATGCTAACTGCCCTTGCTGCAGGAATAACCCCTGAGGAAATCATACTAAACGGGCTTTCAAAAGCAACCGATGTTGCTAGCGGTGGCCGTCACATGAGTAACCATTTCGCAAAACCAGAAATCAGAATACAAAACGTTTCAAGTTGCGTTGCTAATCATGCTTTACATGCAGTCGGAGTAGCAAGAGCAATAAAACTCTACGGTGGTGATGAAATAGCATATTTTAGTTCAGGTGAAGCATCAACCAGTGAAGGTTATTTTTATGAAGCAGTAAACGGTGCAAGTCGAGAACAATTGCCTGTAATATTCGTAATTCAAAACAACAAGTATGGAATTTCAGTACCTATTGAAGTTCAATCTGCAAACACAAGAATTTCTGATAATTTCATTGGATTCAAAAATCTTCACATTGTAAATGTTGATGGAACAAATCCTTTTGATTCCTGGAGAGGAATGCAAGAAGCAATTGATTATGTAATGAATGGACGTGGTCCAGCTATGGTTCATGCCGATTGTGTTCGAATTCATGCTCACAGTAATTCCGATAGACATGAACTTTACAGATCAAAAGAAGAACTTGAACAAGTAAGAAAGCTTGATCCACTACCAAGGTTTAGAAACTACTTGATATTAAATGGGATTTTCAGCGAAGAAGAAATTTCTGAAATAGAAAAAACAAACGAGTTAGAAGTTGAAGTAGCAGCACAAAAAGCTGAATCTGCTCCTGACCCAGATCCTAACTCAATATATAAATTTGTTGTACCTGAAGAAATTGTTCACTGCCCTGTTCAGGAACTTCAAGTTCTTAACGAACAAGAAAACCAAAGCTTACCAAAAATAACTTTAAGAGAAGCAATCAATGAAACATTAAAAGAAGAATTCAGAAACAATCCAAATACGTTTTTATGGGGACAAGATGTAGCTTCAAAAGATAAAGGTGGAGTCTTCAATGTGACCAAAGGTATGCTTCAGGAATTTGGGGAAAAAAGAGTATTTAATGCTCCACTTGCTGAAGATTTTATTGTTGGTACAGCTGAAGGATTTTCGAGATACCGTGACGATATCAGAATTGTTATTGAAGGTGCTCAGTTTGCCGATTATTTCTGGCCTGCCATGGAACAATTAATTGAAATGTCCCACGATTATTGGAGAAGTTACGGCAAGTTTGTTCCAAACGTTGTTATTAGATTAGCATCAGGCGGATACATTGGTGGCGGACTTTATCATTCACAAAGTCTTGAAGCTGTGTTTACCTCTTTACCAGGACTTAGAGTTGTAATTCCAGCATTTGCTGATGATGCTGTAGGACTTTTAAGATGTGCAATTAGAAATCGTGGAGTAACATTATTTTTAGAACCAAAGTTTTTGTATAATCAACCATTTACTGCTTCTCCTAGACCACCAAAAAATTTCTGTATTCCTTTTGGCAAAGCAAGAATACGTAAAGAAGGTAATGACTTATCAATCATCACATATGGAACAACGGTTCATTGGTCATTACGTGCGGCTAAAAAATTAAAAGAAGAACATAGTGTTGATGTTGAAGTAGTTGATTTAAGAAGCCTTGCACCACTTGACAAAACAACAATCATTCAAACAGTCAAGAAAACTGGAAAAGCTTTAATAGTTCATGAAGATAAATTAACAGGTGGTTTTGGAGGTGAAATTTCAGCTATTATTGGAGAATATGCCTTTGAATATTTGGATGCGCCTGTAATGAGAGTTGCTGGTAAAGATACACCCATAGGTTTTCATAAGAATCTAGAGAATGCTATTCTGCCGCAAGTAGAAGACGTCTACGAAGCTGCATTAAAATTAGCCCTTTATTAATCCCATACAACCTCCAAAATAAAAAAAACCGCTCACTTTAGAGCGGTTTTTTTATTCTCTTTATTTTTCTTTTGATACCAATATTACTCTATTGATTACAAACCCATTAACAGATTTTTGTAAACATCATGCAAATGCAACTCTCACTCTTTATAAAAATATAGAAATAGC
>OGCI01000746.1_pt1 | contig 32880 bp, 20 predicted proteins | sample 1570021 | NCBI WGS metagenome assembly OGCI01 (sample SAMN06264664, study PRJEB24512) | hot springs metagenome | isolation source: Hot spring water | place: South Africa: Tshipise | collected 2015-06-21 | reverse complement strand
GCTAATGATCGACTGACACCGGAAGGAGCCAGTATCTGCGGCCATCGGCGGTGGCGGATCGCGTCGGCTCGCTAATGATCGACTGACACGACGATCTGCTGGACTACGCTGGCGGCGTGGATGGCGCGGATCGCGTCGGCTCGCTAATGATCGACTGACACTGGGTTGTCCAGAAATGCATTTGGGTGCGGCATGATGCGGATCGCGTCGGCTCGCTAATGATCGACTGACACGTGTACCCCAGAACAACATTCGCCGTGCCGGCCTCGGCGGATCGCGTCGGCTCGCTGGTGATGGGCTGACTCGTCCGACTTCTCGGCGCCGCCCAGTCCGGATCGCGTCGGCTGGTCACCGGGATATTGAAAGAGGCAGAAGCAGGGTTACCGCTGCGGACCTGCTTCGGAAGTACGGGCTCGCGGTGGGAACCTTTGGAAGGCGAAGTACGGCGGGATGGAGATCACCGATCCCCGGCGGCTAAAGGGATTGGAAAAGGAGAACCGCCGGCGGATCGTATTCATGGGCGGTCCTCTTTCGGTGCATAACGCACGAAACCCTGACCACCATACCAAGCAACAATCCCTTCCCGCCGTGTTTGCCGATTGGCGGGGAAGGCACATGTTCGTCACGTACCGGATCCGCCCGGCCTTCGTGGCTGAACGGCGCATATTTGAAGATTCCGAAGATGGTCGTACGTTGCCCCATGAGCTTTTTTCGACTTGACTGATACCGTCGTGCCGCGCCCCGCCGGGCCCAAACCCGCCTGGCTGCGAAAACCCCTCGTCCATGGCAACAGCGAAGTCCGGCGGATCGTGCGCCGGCACGCCCTTAACACCGTCTGTGAAGAGGCGCGATGTCCCAACCGGCACGAGTGTTGGGGAACACATCGCACGGCCACCTTCATGTTGCTGGGCAGCATATGCACCCGCAACTGCCGGTTTTGCTCGGTGACCAAGGGACGCCCACTCCCTGTGGACGCGGAGGAGCCTGAGCGCGTCGCGCGGGCGGTGGCGGATTTGGGGCTCCGGTACGCCGTGATCACCATGACCGCTCGCGATGATCTGCACGATGGGGGGGCGGCCATCATGGCCGAGGCGGTGCGGGCTATCCGACGACATGTGCCGGGTTGCCGGGTGGAGATACTGGCCTCCGATTTCCGAGGGCGCCCGGACTCGGTGGCCACGCTCGCCGGCGCCGCGCCTGAAGTCTATGGGCACAACATCGAAACGGTTCGGCGTCTTTCGCGCTTCGTCCGACGCACCGCCGATTATGACCGGTCGCTCGGCGTTTTGCGCATGGCAAGGGAGATGGCCCCGCATTCGGCTATCAAATCCGCCATACTGCTCGGGTTCGGCGAAGAGCGGCACGAGATCGTGCAGGCGATGGACGATTTGCGCGCGGCGGGGGTGGACCTGCTGACGATCTGCCAGTATCTGCAGCCCACGCGCGGGCAACTGCCGGTGCAACGTTACTACACACCCGAAGAATTTGCCGAGCTGAGGGAGGAGGCGTTGAGCCGCGGCTTTGCCGCCTGCGAATCGGGCCCATGGGTGCGATCTAGCTATCGCGCCGACGCCATGTACGAGGCCTGGCTGCGTCGGTCCCGCGGGTCCGCGGCCTCTTCGCAAGCCGACCCTGCGCCTTGAACTGCTGACGGCGGAGAGCTCAAGGCGTTGGCACTAGGCGGCCCCGATGGATACGCGGTGGGTCCAACTGTGGCTCAGGCGCTTCGCCGCCAAAGATGCAAAGCCATGCCGATGCGATGGGCCGCTGCTTTTGCGCCGACAGAGCGGCGGAACCACGAATTCCGGCAAGCGACCGGTACATCCACAATCTGGCGCCAAGTCGACACTACCTCACCGGCGCTCCGCCGGCGAAGAACGATCGACCTTTGCCCGTCGCTGGTGTCCCGGTCCGAGCAGCCGGCTTCCTCGGTCGCTGCTTTCGCAAGAACTTTTCGCCCTTTTGGGCCCATGTTTTTCGAACGCCTCCCTGTCCGCCGCAGTAACCCGGACTTTTCTGAACAACGCATACGGTTAGCTGAACGTTTACCGCGCTCTCGTTCATTTCCTGCACATCGGAGAAATCCGGCTCCTCTTCAGCCAGTCTTCAGACAGGCCGCGCGCCTTCCGAACGCAACACTTCTCGAAACTGCTGAAGGTTCCCTACCGGCCCCAGCCTGTTTGCTGCCTTCATGACCACGCGGGGCATGGGGTAAGAGCGCCGCTCGTGGACCGTGTTCGCCCCGCAGCCGTCCGATCGTGCCCTAGTCCGCTCTTTCCTCGCCTGCGGGAGACCGCTTACCAACGTAGGCCAAGTTTAAATCCGCGGGCGAGCGCAGGCTTCATCGTTCGTGACGATCTTAGGTGAGGGGCGTGCCCGAGCCCCGATAACGATGGCTCCGGTGGTAGGATTCGAACCTACGACCAAGTGATTAACAGTCACCTGCGCTACCGCTGCGCTACACCGGAACCGAAACACACAGCCGCGGGCCGCTCGTCGGGCCGTCGACGGCACCGGAATTGTATCCCGCCTCCGTAGCAAGTCAATCCTTGGCTGCCGACAAGGCGCGTTCCAGGAGCGGCCGGCCGAGTTCCTCCCCGTCGACCCGGATCAGCGCATGGCCCGCGCCGGGATCCGCCCCCCCAAACCACCCTCCGGGACTCCTTTACGTCCATTTCCAGGCGCAGCGTCGCGCGTCCGGCGTCGACTGCGGCCGTCAACCGGTCCCGTCAAGCCGCGCGACCGCCGCCGCGGTGCAGAACGCCGCGCGAAACGCCTCGAAACCGGCCCCGTCCATGCCCTCGGCCACGCGGACATGAAGGACGATCCCAGTCCGCCCGACCGGCGGACGTCGCGAGTGCACGGAGGTCAGCCATCCACTTCCGGCCGTCGTCGACGATTTCGACCGTGGGCGGCTCCCCAGGAGCTGTCGTCCCGAGCAAGAACCGGACTGCCGCAGCGGCTTCGCCGTCGCGGAGGAAGACGGGCTCATCGCGGAATGCCTCGCCGCCCGCCTGCGCGGCCGCGGCGCGGAGCGCATCCGGTCCGTTCTGTAGGCTGGCCAGGAACGGGTAGACGTGGTGGGCCTTCAGGTGACCTCCGCCAGTCGGATGACGCATCTGGCCGTACGGATCCGCGCGGGCGTCAATCAGGAACGAGGGCCGGTTCGTGCCGGAAAACAGGACCCCGAGCGCCTTGTCCATGGTTTCCGGAAAGGTTTCGTCCGGCAGATGGTGGGCGGCAGGCGAGAGGCGGTCGCGAAAGAGGAGCGCGATCAGCGAGGCGCGCTGCATCGAGAACTCGACGCAGTTGCGATCGTCGGGGCGGGCATCTTCCCAGTACCCGGCGAAGTTTCCGAAGGTCTTGCTGGCAGGATCGCGATCCTGTTTCGCCGCGCCGTGACGGAGGGCGGTGTCGATCCGCTCGGCAGGCACGCCCGCCGCGACGGCCTCCAGGGCGAAGGCATAGAAATCCCGGGTGCCGAACCGGAGGTGGGGCGTGGCGACCGAACGCCACCATCGTTCCAGTCGGGCGGCGTCGGCCACCTCGTCCCCCGCCCCCGCGGCGAAAGCGGCGGCCAGTCCCACGGCGATCCAGATGCGCGTGGTCATGGGCGCAGTGTGGCACATTCCGGCGCCAGCGCAACCATCCGACCGTGGGCTCGGCCCAGTCGCTGGCAGGCGCGTCGCCGGCCGGCCGCCGTAGGCGGGTTGTCCAACGCCTGGACGCCCCGAGACCAGGGTCTAACGGCGGGTCTCCGCCACCGCGGCGTTATCCACGGCCCCCCCGTCGTGGAGGCCGTAGCCGACGGCGGCGAATGACCCCAGTTCTGCGGTATGCGTCGGAAACGGCTTCGCGGTCGACCGGTCGCGTCGCGGAACTTGACGCGGACTCGGACGAGGGCAGACTTGTGTTGGCCATGAGGGCAGGCTATTGGCTGGCCATCATGACGGCGTTGGGCCACCTGGGCGAGGTCGCGGGGGGAGAGGCGGACGCCGCGGAGGACCGCGCGGAGGAACGGGCGCGGATGGTGCGCGACATCCGTGCGCATGGCGTGACCAACGAGGTCGTGCTGAGGGCGATGGAACGCGTCCGTCGGCATGCCTTCATCCCGTTTGGACAGAGCACCCGCCACGCGTACGGCGACCATCCGCTTCCCATCGGCCACGGGCAAACGATCTCCCAGCCGTTCATCGTCGCGTACATGACGGACCGGCTGCGAGTCACCGCCGGCATGAAGGTGCTGGAGATCGGCACCGGTTCCGGCTACCAGGCGGCGGTGCTCGCGGCGCTGGGCGCGAAGGTGTTCACGATCGAGATCATCCCGGAACTGGCGGCCCACGCGCGGCGCGCGCTGGCGGCGGAGGGATTTGGGGACGTGCAGGTGCGCTGCGGCGACGGTTATCAGGGCTGGCCGGAGGAGGCGCCGTTCGACGGGATCATCGTCACCTGCGCGCCCGAGGCGGTGCCGCCTCGGCTGCTGGAGCAACTGCGCGAGGGCGGTCGCATCGTGATCCCGGTGGGCCCCATCGGCGACACCCAGCGGCTCGTCACGCTGCGCAAGGAGGGTGGACGCACGATGACGGAGGACGAGCTGCCGGTGCGGTTCGTCCCGATGGTGCCCGAGTCGCCCGCGAAGCGCCGCTGACCGGACCTTCCTCAGAGTTCGAGGATTTCTCGTACATCCTCCCAGCTCATCCGCTCGATCGCCGCCCCACCGGCCTGGACGGCCGCCTCGATCTGACGCCGCTTGCGCTCCTGCAGCGCCACGACGCGCTCCTCCACGGTGCCGCGGGCGATCAGCCGCACGCTGTAAACGGTGCGGACCTGGCCGATCCGATAGGTTCGATCGATCGCCTGATTCTCGACCGCCGGATTCCACCAGGGGTCGTAGAGGATCACCGTGTCGGCGCCGACGAGGTTGAGGCCCGTACCGCCGGCCTTGAGGCTGATCAGGAAGACGGGAATGCCACGGTCCGAATTGAATCGTCGCGTGACTTCGAGACGGTCCTGGGTGGCCCCGTCGAGGTAGGCGTAGCGCAAGCCGCGCCGGTCGAGTTCCGCGCGGAGGATCGAAAGCATCGAGACGAACTGGCTGAAGATCAGCGCCCGATGGCCGCCATCGACCGCCTCGTCGAGCAGTTCGAACAGGAGGTCCATCTTGGCCGACGGCGCCTCGAATCGGGCGTCCGGCAGGCGCAACAGGTCGAGGTGGCAGCAGACCTGCCGCAACCTCAGAAGGGTCCGGAGGATCTCCATGCGTGCGGCGTCGAACCCCCGTTCCGCGACCAGATCGCGGATGCGCCGGCGGGAGGCGTCATGGATCTCCCGGTAGATGTGGATCTGGTCAGGCGTGAGGGTGCACCAGGCGGTGCGCTCGATCTTGGGCGGCAGGTCGCGGGCCACGTCCCGCTTCAGGCGGCGCAGCAGAAACGGGCGCAGCTTCCGCCGCAGGCGAACGAGCGCGGCCTCGCCGGCGTCGCCCCCCTGGGCGATCGGCTGCTCGTACCGCTGCCGGAAGGCCTCCGCCGGGCCCAGGTAGCCCGGCATCAAAAAGTCCATGATGGACCACAGATCGCCAACGGAGTTTTCCATTGGCGTGCCGGTGAGGACGAGCCGGTGGACGGCCTGCAGCCCCTTGGCCGCGATCGCGTTTTTCGTGGACCGGTTTTTGATGTGTTGGGCCTCGTCGAGGACGACCACCGCGAAACGAACGGGCCGCCAGCGCTCGAGGTCGCGGCGCAGCAGCGCGTACGAGGTGATCAGGAGGTCCGCCTCGTCCAGCCGGTCCCACACCTCGTGCCGTCCCGCCCCGGCGACGATGCGCACCCGCAGCGACGGCGTGAACCGCGCCGCCTCCTCGGCCCAGTTTTCGATGAGGCTAGTGGGACAGACGATAAGCGAGGGGCGGCCGCGGGCGTCGGGGTGGAGGCGTTCCAGCCGCAGCCACGCCAGCGTCTGTACGGTCTTGCCGAGGCCCATGTCGTCGGCCAGGATGCCGGCGAATCCGCACCGCTCGAGCGAGCGCAGCCACTCGACACCTTCGCGCTGGTAGGGGCGCAGGACACCCTCCGGCGGCTCGACGAGGACCAGCGAGGCATCGTTGGCCGCCGCCCGGCCGGACATCGCCCGGGCGGCCTGCTCCAGCCACGACGGCGGCGCCTCGATGTCGGTGCCATCCAGGGCGTGAAGCGCGTCGCGCACATAGGCGGCGTGAACGGCGTGCAGCCGGAACGTGCCCGGGCGGGAGCCGTCGGTCGAACCACAGTCGGCGAAGATGTCGTCGATCGCCTCGACCGCGCCGGCGTCAAACCAGAGGAGGCGGCCGCCGTACGAGAGGCAGGACTCGCCCTTCAGCATGGCCCGCCGAATCTCAGCGGCCGGGACGACGGCGCCGCTCGAGTCTTCGAACCGCAGATCCACCTCGAACGTGCGGCCGTCGGCGGCGGGTCGGATCTGGACCACGGGGGTGGCCCACACCGCCTCCTCCATCGCGCTGGCGGCGCGTCCCTCGATCGTGACTTTCCAGCCGATCCGGCGCAGGGCGGGCACCTCGCGCGCGAGAAAGTTCAACACGGCGCGTTCGCCCATGACGGCCGACAGCCGGTCGCCGACCTCCCCCGACATGCCCGCGCGGGCCAGCCGGGCCAGGCCGGCCGCCTCGGCCGCCGGATTGCGGACGCGAAACCGCAGTACATCGTCCGGATCGGGGATCGCGAAGCGCCCGGCTGGGTCGGACTTGCCGGCGACCAGGCGGGTCCCGTCGTAGACCGCGTACAGCGTCGCGCTGAGGGAGGCCAGGCTGCCTCGCACGTGCAGATGGAAGACCGGCGAGGCGGGACGAAGGTCGAGCATGTCCGCGGAGATCCCCGCCTCCGCCTGAAAACCCGCGGCAAGGCGGGGCCATTCCACCTGCAGAAACTGCGGCACGGCCAGGCGCGGCACGCGCACAGGGCCGGCATAGAGGGCCCGCAACGGCTCCGGCAGCAGCGCCGCGAGCGGCCGCAGACACGTCGGCGATCCCGCCCAGCCGCGCCGGCCCGCCACGATCTGCACCGTCGCCACCTCGCCCTCGGGCAGCGGCGTGGCGAGCGAGAGGATTAACTCCCCGTTTTCGGGATCCATGTCCAGCGTCAGGCGCGACGAAAGGCGCTCGTCAGTCCTGAGCTCGAGCCGCCCCGCCCCGCCGTCGAGCGGCCACGATCGCCGCAAGTCAAACAGGTTGAGGAGATCTGCCGCCCCCAGCTCGAGTTCGGAGCGCGCGCCCGCGCCGATGTCCTCGAGGACCACCAGCAGCGAGTCGTCCGCCGGCGGAAGCGCGAGCGAGATGTTGCGGGGCACGTCCCCGAGCGGAACACGGCGGCCGGCCAGACGCGCAAAGGGGCGGACCCGGACACGTCCCCCGCGCCACTGTTCCGACCAGTCGGCCGGGAACTCCACGTCGATCCCGGCGGGCACTCCGACCTCCCCCGGGCCGGCCCGCCGGAGGAATTCCGCCGGCGGAAGGGCCTGCCGCGCCGCGGCCCGCCGCTGTTCCTCCTCGCGGCGCAGGGCCTCGTCCGGATCGGCCAGACGCCGCCGAACCTCAAGCGCGAGGGCGATTACGTGCGAGCAGACGATGCCGCGTTCGCGGTTTTCGTAGCACGGGCACAGGCTTTCCACGCAATGGGGTCCGACAATGCGAAACCCCGTCCGAAGCGTCCGCGTGGAGTTGCGCAGCGTACCGCGCACGAAGGGGGGATCGATCTCAAGGTCCTCGATGACTTCGCACTCGAGCAGCCGGCGCGCCTCGAGGTATTTTCGTTCCCCGCCCCACTCCAGCAGCATCCGTTCCGTCAACGTAATCATGGACCTTCGGGCGCGGAAGCCGGGAACCGCAGACGAACGTCGGCGCGGTGCACCTCGCGTCCGCCCAGCCGTGCCCGCACCTCCATGCGGCCGGCGCGGCCGGCCACGCCGACCACGGGCAGGGCGAACGCGCGGGCTTCGAACGGCTCGAGGATCGTCTCCAGCGAGTCGCCGGGAAAATCGCCGGACCATTCGAGGGTCACCGTTTGGCGCTCGTCGGAGCGGTTGCGCAGCCGCAGCTCGATCTCGGCGACGGTCCCGCCGCCGCGCCGAACCCGCGGCGCACCCACCTCGACCACCGGCCCCCACGACGACGCAACCCGGCGCTGGACCGCCCATTCGCGGTCGCCGCGCTGGAACCGCCAGGATGCGGTGAGCCACGCCGCGCGGCCGGCCTTCGCCTCGTCCACGGGCAAGTCCAGTTCCACCGACTCGCCCCCGCCCAGCACGCGGGGCTCCGGCAACAGCGGCGCGGCCGCGGCGGCGGGCTCGGACCACCGGACGTCGGCGATCACGAGGGGATCGACCGAACGGTTGTGGACGACAGCCCGTACGAGGGCGGAGCGGCCAAGGATCCATGCGGTCGGGGCGCGGAGTTCCACGCTTACGCCAGCCGCCGCTTCGGTTCCCAGGGCCCGCAAATTCGCGGCCGCGGACGGACCGCATCCGCGCTCGATCGCCCACCCATCCAGCCAGGCCAGCTCATCGTCCAGCGCGTCGCGCTCGACGAGGTCCACGGCCGCCACTTCTCCCGGCCCCACGCGCCAACGCGCGATCGCGAGCTGTCCGGTGGTCGCGGTCCGTCCGCACTCGCCCGAAAAAAGCGACACCCAGCAGGCCCCCTCCCCCGCCGGCCACGAGACCTCGATCTCCCGTGGGGCGGCCCCGTCGTTGTGGATGACCACGTGGCGCAGCGGCCCGCCGCCGAAGGTCTCGATGCGCCCTCCCCCGGTCACCCGAAGGCCGCCCGCGACCGCGTTCCAACCGGCAGCCGCCCAGCGCGCGGCCAGCGGCACCCAGACGCGCAACGCCGCCGCGTCGCGCGCCGCCCACGCGGGCACGCTCCAGTACGGCCGGCCGGCCGGATCGCGGCCCATGACCGGGATGAATCCCATCGCCGCGGTCGCCGCCAGCGCGGATTCAATTCCGCCGGCCTCGCTCCATTCGAAATCCCCCGACAGGACACGAAGGCAGGGGCGCCGCCCGGAGAGCAGGCGGTACCGCAGCCCCCGCGCGGACCGCGGATCGGCGTCCAGCGCGTCCTCAAACAGCACGAGGTCGGCCGCTGGGGCCAGCACGGCGTGACTCTCCATGGGATTGACCATCGCCAACGCGGGCCGACGATCGCCAAGCGTGTGCCGAAACGAGGACACAAATTCCCAGGCATCCAGCGACCGCGCCACCGCGGGGCGCGGTGCGGTCGGACCCCAGCACAAGGCGCGATCGGCCGCCGCAAGGGAGGCGCGGTTGTAGTCCAAGCCGGTCGTCGCCTCGAGCGCGTCGAACAGGAACGCCCGCAACCCGGGGGTGTCGAGGAAGTGCAAGGCGCAGGCCCAGTCGAGCATCGCGCGGTTCCACGCCGCGTCGGGCGTCGTCAGCAAATCGGGATCGGCCGACACCGGCACGCGCAACGCGGGGAGGGGGGCGCCGGCGGCCGACGGCGCGAGGGCGTCGTCCGCCGATCGCACCGCGCCGAGCAGGGCGGCCTGCGCGTTCCAGGACGCGGCGCCGCCAACCGCCGCATGGAAGCGAAGAAGTCGCAGGACGGTCGCCGCGGATTCGTCCCATCCCTTTGGCTTCGGCAACTCGCAAACCCACGGACGGAGCCGAACAAACCGCCACGAGGCGGATGCCGGCTCCGGCTCGTCGCGTCGATACCGCTCGACGGCGACCGGATCGCCGACGAGCACCCGGGCGGCCGCCGCTTCCACGGCGGTGGCGACCCATTGGCGGGGCAGCAGAGGCGTTGCAGGCGGGGGCGACAACGAATGCCACCACGCCATGGCCGGGCGCAGACCGCCCTCCTGCGGAGCGGTACCCCGCGCATACCAGGCGATGCACGCCCGGCCGGGGAACTTTGCCGAGGCGGCGGAGACCGCCACCGGAAACACCATGGTCATCGACGGCGGAGTTCGCCGGCCCTCGAATCGGCACGGATGCGGCTCCTCCGGATCGTTCGCCAAGGTCAGGGCTGCGCCATCCGCGGCGACGGTGGCGAGCGGCCAGAGGGCGATGCGGCCGGCCAGGCCGATCGGCGACTCCGCGCTCCACTCCGGTCCCGCCCACGCCCCGTCCAACGAACAGGCGCTGCCGTCCAACCCGGGCGCGTACCATTCGCCGTCCGGCAAGCGCGCCTCGACCGCCACCTCCAGGCGCGCCTCGGCGTCCGAACGGATCTCCAGGCCGAACCAGACCTCGCCGTTGGGACCCGGTGAGGCGACGAGGGTCCAATCCAGCCCGTCCGTCGAACCGGCCCATCGTTCCCGGGCCTCGTCGCGGGCATGGGAAGTGGAATGAAGCTCCGTCGGCGCGGCCCCCTCCGGCCGGCGGACCGACAGGCGGAGCTGGGCCGCCGTCCCATTGGGCAGCGGCACGCGCGGTGGCGCCCCTTCGGTGATCGCCCACCGATCGCCGTCGGCCAGCAGGGGCCATCGAATGGCGAGCGCCGGCGGGTTGGTGGGGGCGGTCCGTTGATCTGCAGGCGGGGCCGAGTCCCGCGCCATCTCGGCCACCTGCTCCGGTTGCGCCGCCACCCACCCGGCGTCGGGCAGCCGGTCGACGAGCCGCCAGCCAGGGTCAAGCGTCTCCACCGCCCACAACCAAGGGCGCCCGGACAGCTCCACCGGAAGCAGAAAACTGCGCACACCAAAGGCGGAGTCCGCGACGGCGACGCCGCCGCTTTCATCCCAGGTCCAGCCGCGGGCGGTCATGGGCCGGCGGAATAGCGCGTCGCCCTCGATCATCCACCTTGGCTCGACCTCGCCGGATTCCGCCCGTTCGCCCAACAGGACTCGCAGTGCCCCAGTCGGAGGCAGGGCCGCGCAGCGGACGCGCAGGACGAGGCCGCCGTCGGGGAGGCGAAAAAGGCCGGCTTGACGCAGATCGAGCTCGGGGCGGGCAACGCGGCCGGTTTCGGAATCGGACACCCACCGGGCCATGGCGGTCGCCGCCAGCGCCAGCGCACATGCCGCCCATCGTCGTGCCGCCCGCATGTCCGCCTCCCCGGCCGCACGCGCACGCCCGCGGCCGTTCAGCCCACGTCCACCACGCTCGGCGTGTAGTCCTCCGGCGGCTCGAACCCCATCAGCAGCAGGCAGGTCGCCGCCAGGCTGCTGATGCCCAGGTTCGACGCCCCCGACAACCTCACCCGGGCGGTCCCGGCAGGGTCGTACACGTGAACCGGCACCGGGTTCAGCGAATGGGCCGTGCGCGGCTTGGGCTCGCCGGTGGCCGGATCCATCACCGGCTCGCCGGTCTTGCGATCGCGCTCGTACATGTCGTCCGCGTTGCCGTGGTCGGCTGAGACCACGAGGATGCCGCCGGCCTCGCGGACGGCCCTCATCACGCGCCCGACGCCCAGGTCCACCGCCTCCACCGCGATCCGCACCGCCTGGAAGACCCCGGTGTGCCCAACCATGTCGCCGTTGGCGTAGTTCAGCCGGATGAAGGGGTGGCGGTTCTCCCGGATGGCGCGCACCACCACGTCGGTGATCTCGGCCGCCTTCATCCAGGGGCGCTCCTCGAACGGCACGCGGTCGGACGGCACTTCGATGTAGTCCTCCAGCGCATCGTCGAATTTTCCCGAGCGATTGCCGTTGAAGAAATAGGTGACGTGGCCGAACTTCTGCGTTTCGCTACAGGCGAGCTGCCGGACGCCGCTGGCGGCCAGGTACTCGCCCATCGTCCGGTCGATCGCGGGCGGCTCCACGAGGTAGCGTTTGGGGATGTGGAGGTCGCCGTCGTACTCCATCATGCCGGCAAACACGACGTCCGGACGCGGTCCTCGATCGAATTTGTCGAACGTCTCCTCCTCGAACGCGCGGGAGATCTCGATCGCGCGGTCGCCGCGAAAGTTGAAGAGCACGACGCTGTCGCCGTCGCGGACCGGCCCCACGGGGCGGCCGCCGCGATGGATCACGAACGCCGGCAAGTCCTGGTCGATGGCGCCCGGATGCGCCGCCCGCAGGCCCTCGAGCGCGGCCGAGGCCGACTCGAACGCCGCCCCCTCGCCGCGAACGTGGGCCTTCCACCCCGTCTCGACAATCTTCCAGTTCGCCTCGTAGCGGTCCATCGTCACCTTCATCCGACCGCCGCCGGAGGCGATCGCGAAGTCCACGGTTCCATCGGCGTTGAGGCCGGCCAGAAACTCCTCCAACCGGCGAACGTAGATGTGCGCGCTGGTCGGCGGCACGTCCCGGCCGTCGAGCAGCGCATGCACTCGCGCCCGGCGCACCCCCGCCGCCTTCGCCTCCTTGAGCAGCGCCTCGAGGTGGTCGATGTGGCTGTGCACGTTGCCGTCGGACAGCAACCCGATGAAATGGAGTTGCGAGTCGTGCGCCCGGACGTTGTCGACCACTTCCCCCCACGCCTTGCCTTCGAAGAGGCGGCGCGAGGCGATGGCCTCGTTCACCAGCCGCGCGCCCTGGGCGAACACCCGGCCGCACCCGATCGCGTTGTGCCCGACCTCGCTGTTGCCCATGTCCTCATCGCTGGGCATGCCGACGGCCGTGCCGTGGGCCTTGAGCGTGCTGGTCACCGACAGCCGCGCCAGCCGCTCGAGGTTGGGCTTGTGGGCGGCGCGGACCAGGTCGCCGTCCGGGTACCGGCCGATGCCGATGCCATCCATGATGAGCAGGACCACTGGCCCCTTCGGTCCGCGATACCGCGCCCGCCGCTTCAACGCGTCAACCATGCGCTCGGCTCCCGCCCCTTCGGGCTCTCGCCGCACGCCGCGCAAGCCCGGGGACGGGTCGGAACGGCATACGGCTAACCTTCCCAGTATGCCGCCTTTCGGCGGCGCATCAAGCGCCCCGAGCCCGTCCGCAGAATCCCACCCCCCCCGCCGCGTCCGGCCTACCGCGAGGACGGCCAACTACCGATGACGCGGTTTTAAGCGGTGGGACACGAACCGGCCTGGCGGCGGGAGGACGCCTTCGCGCCCGACTGATGGCCGCAGCCGCGCTGACGGATCGGAGAGGCCCGCGCCCGACTGGCCGACATGGTCCGGCGAGTCGGAGCCCCGGTTTTCCAACGCCAAACGGCCGCCAATGTTTACGTCGCGCCGGGACAGGTCGCCATCCAAAAGGTAACCGTCCTTCCGTTCAAGGCGCCGACGGAGCTGATTGGAGCCTCGGGGTCGGACATGGTCGTCACCGAGTTGTTGCGCGCAAGGCGCTATACGCTTGTCGAGCGCAGCCAGATGGCGGGCGTCCTTAGCGAAATCGAACTGACCATGGCCGGCCTTTCGGTGAACCGCGCCGTCGAGGTCGCCCAGATGCTCGGCGCCGAGGGGATCGTCTTGGGCACGGTGAACGAATGCTCCCTGCCGGCGCACGCCGGGCGGACCTTCGCCGTCGTCGGCGTGTCCCTGCGCCGGATCGAATGCAAGACCAGCCGGATCGTTGGGAGCGCCGACCTCTTCTTTGGCGGCGCCCGCCCGACCACAAAAAGGTGGATGGCGGACGCCGCCCGCCCTCCCGGACCTCGCCGTTCGCAACGGACGGTGGAAGCTCCTCTGCGACTGCGACGGCAGCCGGGTGGAGCTATACGACGTGGCGTCCGACGAGGTCGAGACGTGCCACCTCGCGAGCGCGCGCCCCGAGATCGTGCGACGGTTGACGGGAATGCTCCGCGACTGGCACCTCTCGATGCCGCCCGACACGGGCGAGATCCTCGGCCGGGAGGCCTCCTCCGCCGCCGAGGGCATCCCGCCGATGCACTTCGAAACGCGGAGGATCTTCGCCAATGCCCGGCACACCGCCTATCAACACAGGACCGACGTGGACCCTTCCGCCGGCCGATACCGTCTGGACTGTTCGGGCCTGGTCGCACTCGTGCTGGGCGCCGTCGCGCCCACCGCGCTCGAATGAGGTGGCCGCCCGCGATCCGCGCGCGCCCTCCCCGCGCATTTGCCTACCATGAGGCGTTTGCGGCCGCTCCACCATCCACGGGGCCGGCCACCTCATGCTGGACGCGGGTGGCGCGCGTGGACGACCTGCAGCCCGGCGACTTCATCGCATGGCGCAGACCGTCGCGGAAGGCCGGGGAGAGCACCGAACACGTGATGATCCTCGACCGTCCGCCCCGGTTCGAGAGCAACGGAATCTGGCGGATCGTCGTCATCGATGCCACGATCCGTCCTCACGCCGAGGACACCCGGCCCGAGGGCGGCCCCGGCGGAGTCGGACGCGGCGCCGTGTGGGTGGGTGAATCCGGACCGGCGGCCCACGCGGCTTGGAACACGATCGCTGGCCGACGCCCTGCTGACCCGCCATTCGATCGCGATGGGCCGGCTCCGCACGGACACCGTCGGAACGGGGGCGGCGTCGGACCTACCGCGCGCCCCCTGACCCCTCCCTCCTCCGGGGACGGCCTCCAAACGCCAGCGCCGCCAACTGGCGGGCGCCGCGAACCAGCGGCAGATGTCCCACCTCGACGAGCCGGCGAACCCGCGCAGCGGGCCAGAGGGAACGCAACATTTCGACGGACCGCTGGACGGCGCCGAAGGTTCGATCGCCCACCGCAATGTCCACCGGCGCCGCGACGGGTCGGAGGTCCTCCAACCGGATGCGCGTGAACATTCGCATGTAGTTCAACGCCACGTCGGCGTTCAGCGCGCCGAACGCCGCGGTGAAATCCGCATCTGTGGCCTGTCGCCGCCGCAGGACCAAGTTGACCAGACGCCGGCCGGCGCGGCTGAGGAACGCCGCCTCGTAGGCCCGCCGACCGACCCCTCCCAAGGTGAACAACCGGAAATACCACGGGACAAAGGCGAAGGGTTCCACGGCCACCAGCCGCGCCACATGGTGCGGGGCATGGACGGCCGCCAGGGCCGCCAGGATCGACCCGCTGCAGAAGCCGATGAGGGTCGTCGGCCCGTCTTCCTCCTCGACGATCAACTCCGCGAGCTCCTCCACGATGGGACCGATGTCCCACCGCGCCGGTGGCGGGGACTGCCCGTGGCCGGGGAGATCCACCGCCGCCATCCGCACGTCGGCAGGTGCCTTGGCGGCAAGCGCGGCAAAGTCCCGGTGGGTGCCGCCCCACCCGTGGACGGCAAGGAACCGGCGCCGGCCGTCTCCCCAGATCTCAATGTGCATCGGCCAGCATCCGCTCCGCAGTCATCGCGGCGCCGAGCGTCACCAGCGGCACGCCCGTGCCTGGCACCGTGCTGGCGCCGACGTAGTAGAGCCCGCGCACATCAGGGTCGCGGTTGGGCGACCGAAAGGGGCCCAGCTCGAACAGCCCGTGCGCGGCGCCGAAGGCCGAGCCGTCCCACAGGCCGTACCGCGCACGCCAGACTTCCGGTGTCCAAACCTCCTCGACCTCGATCCGGCCGGCGTCAAAGTCCGCCCCGTGGCGGCGCAGGCGCTCCCGCACCCGCCGCCGCAGGTCCGCCGTGGCGTGCGGCCAGTCGATCGGCCCCAGTTCGCTCAACCGCGGAACGGGCACGAGGGCGAACACGGTCGATCCGCCGGGCGGCGCCAGCGAGCGATCGCGCGCGGAGGCCACGCAGACATAGAACGCCAGTTGGTCGGGGATCCGCCCGCGCCTCAACAGGTCGCCGTAGGTCGCGCGGACGTTGTCCGGCAGAAAAATCGTGTGGTGGTCGAGACCGCCGATCGAGTCGCGCAACCCCCAGTAGAAGGTGACCACGCCCGGCGTCATCCGCGGCGGCCGGCGATCGCGGTCGAGCAGCTCGCGCCACGTCGTCGGCACGTCCACGTTCGAGACGACGGCGTCCGCCGGCTCGAACCGACCGCCGGCAAGTTCGACGCCCTCGGCCCGCCCGCCCGCGACGCGGATGCGGGCCACGCGGGCATTGGTATGGATTTCAGCGCCCAGTTCGCGGGCGAGCCGCTCGACGCCTTCCACCAGGGCGTACATGCCGCCCCTCGGCAGCCACAGACCGTGGGCCAGCTCGCCGTAGGGCAGAATCGAGAACAGGCCCGGCAGGTCCCACGGCGAGCCTCCGAGGTACATCGCGTACGATCCGAGCGCCTGCCGCAGCCGCGGGCTGCGGAAACATCGGCGCAGTTCGCCGTCGAGCGAGCGCCAGACGGCCGAGCGCAGCAGATCCGCCGGCGTCAGGCCCCTGAGCCAGCTCAGGATCCCGTCCGCGTTGCGCGTCGCCAGGCGATCGAACGCGAGCCGGTATTTGCGTTCCGCATCCGTCATGAAGGCCATCACGCGAGGTCCGACGCCAGGCTCGAACCGTTCGAACTCGCGAAGAAGGAGGCCGATGCGGCTCGAGAGGGTTAGTTCCGCGCCATCCGGCCAGATAAAGCGAATCGAGGGATCCACTTCGGCCAGCTCGACGTAGTCGGCCAGCCGCCGTCCGGCCACCGCGAACAGTTGCTCGAAGACCCATGGATAGTTCAGCAGGGTCGGGCCGGTGTCGAAACGGTAGCCGTCGCGTTCGATCCGGTTGGCCCGACCGCCCGTTCGCGGGCCCGCCTCGTACACGGCAACCGCCCAGCCGTTTGCCCGCAGCCGCGCAGCGAGGGCGAGCCCGCCCATGCCCCCGCCCACGATCACCGCGCGCCGCGGTCGGACCATGGGTCAGGCCCCCAGATAGCCCAGCGGGATGCGCCAGTACTTGCTGATGGGGAGAGGACGGAGCTTCTCCCGCAACGGCACGCTTTCCCGCCGGTCGATGCCGTCGCGACTCTCGAGAATCCGCCGGTTCAGCAGGCCGTACACGTCCATGCAGGCCCGGATCGCCACGCGGCTGTCCGCGGCAAATGCGTCCAGCCCTTCGCTGGCACGCCGGTAGCCATCGGCCGCCGCCGCCGCCAGCCGCCGGGCCGCGCGTCCGAGACCGTCCCTGGTCGCCGCGTCTCTGGCGAACGGATCTGTCACCCCCTCGGCGTGCAGCATGTCCAGCGGGAGATAGACCCGGCCGCGCTGGAGATCCTCCGATACGTCGCGGGCAAAATTCGTGAGCTGCAAGGCAATCCCGAGATGGCGCGCGACCCGCAAAGCCGTGTCGAATCGACCCGGCGCGCTCGCGCCATAGATGTGGGTGAGAAAATAGCCGACCACGACGGCGCTCCCGTAGACGTACGAATCCACCAGATCGTCCATCGTCGAGAACGGCTGCGGCTGCACGTCCTGCCGCATCGCTTGCAGAAACGCTCGATAGTGATCCGCGGGAATGCCGGTGCGGCGCATCACCTCGGCGAAGCCGGCCAGAAAACACGGCGCGCCGGCCGCCAGCGCGGCGCGAAGGCCGCCGGCCGCCCGCGCCGTCTCGTAACCGGCGCCCCACGCCTCCAGCCGCTGCAGCCTGCCGGCGGCGTCGAGGGGAAAACTGTCCACCACCTCGTCCGGCTGGCGGACGGCCGCGTACACCACCTCGACCATGTCGCGCTTGGCGCGCGGGAGAAACCGGCTGACGATGAAAAAACTCGTCGTGAACGAACGCATCACGCACCGCGCGGCGCGGACGATCCACGACCATGCAGCGGCATCGGAGGCGCCCAGCGCACGCCGCCGCAGTCGCGCATCGAATTCGATCCAACGCGACTCCGGCCAGGCGGCCGCTTCGTTGGTCTTGATCCCCATCACCGCTCCTGCGCTTTACGGGCCGCCATTGGACACATAATGTACCCCACCACATGAGATTTCCAACGTGGACGGCTGCGGTCTGTGGCGCCGCCGCATTCGTCGCGGCCGCGGACTCGATGCCGCGCGGCGTCGTGTTCGAGCTGCACGATCAGTTCGGCCGCCTCCACGTCGTTCGGTTCCCGCGGACCCGGGTGGGCGTGCTCGTGCTCGCCGACCGGCGCGGCTCGGAACAGATCGAGGGGTGGATCGGGCCGATCTACGCCCGCTACCGCGGCGCAGTCGTGATCGAGGGCGTCGCCCGCCTTCAGGGCGTTCCGGAGGTCCTGCGCGGCTGGATCCGCGCAATGTTCCGCCGCCACGTGCCGGACCATCCGGTCCTGCTCGACTGGAGCGGCGAGGTCTTTGACAGGTACGGCGGCCGGCCGGGGGTAGCGAACGTCATGGTGCTGCGTCCGGACGGCGCGATCGAGCACCGATACGACGGAGCGGCGACGCCCGAGGCGCTCGAGGCATGTTTCCGGCGGATCGACAGGCTTCTGGGGTCGCCCGGAGCCGATTGAGACGGCCGCGGACCAACGCATGCAGGCCCACGAGGGCCAGGCCGACCGCGGCCGCGCCCCTCATGCCCCGTCCCAGCGCGATCGCCGTGAAAAACGCGACGGTGCCCAGCCCCGTGCCGGCCACCCACCGGTTGGCGCCAGCCGGCGGCCGCTGGACCGCCGCCAGGCAGAGGCTCACCGCAAACCACCAGGCGAAATTGTTCAACGGCACGCCGTACCACGCCCCGCCAGCGCCCCACTCCCACAACCCCATCACGCGGGTGGCCACGGGATCGAGGACGAGATCGATCGCCATCATCCACGCCGCTTGCACCACGACGCCGGACCACGGGGAACCTGCCACGCCGGCGGCCATCTCGCGCGCATAGCAGAGCAGAATGACCCAGCAGCCCGCCAGCGCCACCGGCACCGACGCCACCTGCAACGCAAGGCGGTCGGTGTACCGATAGTCCACGCCGAACGGAAAATGAAAGTGCACGCCCAACAGCTCCGCCGCGAAGCCTCCCACCCCCGCCAGCGCCGCCCACCGACGTTCGCCAGCGGGTAGCGAGACCAGCACCAGCGCCGCGGCGCACAGGATCGTCAGCGTCGCGATCCACGGAACCGCCGCCGTCGGCGACGACACCAGCCCGACGTAGGACGCCGTCCCGCCGGCCGCCAACAGGGCCGCCACCGCGGCCAGAGCGCGCAGCCCCACCTCACGCGCGTTCATAGCGTTCGACCAGCTCCGCGACGATCCGCGCCGACAGCAGCACCGTCGGCGTACCTCCCCCCGGATGGGTGCTGCCGCCGACGTGGTACAGACCGCCGACAGCCCGGTTGCGGTTCGGCGGACGCAGAAACGCACCTCGCCAGCCGTGCGAGCTGCGTCCGTAGATCGCGCCGCCGGGCATGTCGTAGCGTCGCGCCATGTCCCGCGGCGTCCAGACCGCGGATGCCGCTACCTTCTCCCGAAATTCCGGAAATCCGCCACGTTGCAGACGGCCGAGCACGCGCCGGCGGGCCTCCTCCACCGCCGCCACGTCCCACGCGTCGGCGTCGTTGGCCGGCGCATTGGCCATCACGAACATCACCTCGCCGCGGCCCGGCGTCACCGAACGATCCGTCCGGCTGGGCACGTTCACGTAGACCGTCGGGTCGGAGGGAAACGTCCGCCGCGCAAACAGCTCGTCGAACTCCGCCCGGTAGTCGGCCGAGAAAAACACGGAGTGGTGGGGACAGCCGGGCAACTCGTCCCGCAGCGCAAAGAGGAAGACCAACCCCGACAACGAACGCTCCCGCTCCGGCAGGCCGCCGCCGGCCTCGCCCAGAAGCGCCGGGGTCCTCGAGGCGTCCCCGTTCATGACGACGACGTCGGCCGCGAGGCGGTCGCCGGACTCCAGCGCGACGGCGGCCACCCTTCCTTCGCGAAGCTCGATGCGGACGGCGCGAGCGTTGGTCCGCAGCTCAACCCCGCCTCGCCCGCAAAGGCGTGCGACCGCCTCGACCATGCGGTACATGCCGCCGCGCACGTGCCACACACCTTCGGTCCATTCGAGGTACGGAATCACGGCCAGCGTCGCGGGGGCCAGCCACGGCGACGAGCCGACGTAGGTCGTGTAGCGGTCGTACATCCGACGCAGATGTGGCGACCGGAAATAATGGCGCACCGCGGCCGCGTAGTTGCCCCACGCGCGCCGCAGCGGAGGCCGCGCCGCCAGCGTCCTTCGCGCCGTGCCGGCCGCCGGACGTTCGAACGGCGAGGAGACGAAAAACGTCGCCCGGGACAGCTCGTACAATCGCGCGCCGAGGTGCATGAAACCCCAGAACCCGGAGGCGTCCCCGCCCTCGAGTCGGCGCACCGCCCTCAGCCACTCGGGCAGCGACGCGGTATGCCGGAACCGCTCGCCGTCGTCGAAGACGTACTCCGCCAGCGGATCGACCCGGATCAGCTCCAGATGGTCCGACATTCGCTCGCCGCAGGCCGCGAACAGGTCCTCGAACACCCACGGCATCGTCAGCAGCGAGGGGCCGGTGTCGAAACGATAGCCGTCCCACTCCCACAAATTCATCTTGCCGCCAAGGGTCGGCCCCTGCTCCACCAGCGTTACGCGCCAGCCCGCGCGGGCCAGCCGCGCCGCGACGGCCAGCCCGCCCAGTCCACCGCCGATGACAACGGCTTTGCCGTTACCGCCCACGCCACCTGCGCCCCTTCCATTCGACCCCATGCCCCGTCCGGCATCGATGCCACGAGACCAGGGCCAGCGCCAGCATCAGCGCCTCCGCCAGCGGGTGAAGGGCCACGGACCACGCCGGCTGCCGGAAACGCCTCGCCAGCCGGCCGCGGGCGGCCCACGCGCACGCCGCCGCGCCCCAGGCCGCCGCGGTGGGGGCGACGACGACCGCCGCAAACGGCGCGACGAAGACCGCCGCGTGGAACCACCAGAACAGCCAGAAACTCAACTCGCGACGAAAGGCGGGATAGATGTTCTTTTGGAAGCCGCGCCAGATCGAGGAGAACGAATCGTACATTCGCGTTCGAACGGCCGACTGGCCGTCCACGCAATGGGCGACTTCCCCCGCCGCCCGCCACGCCCGCGCCAGCGCGGTGTCCTCGAACAGCTCGCCGCGGACGCGCGCGTGGCCGCCGATCCGGAGGTACGCGTCGCGGCGGCACAGAACACAGGCGCCGTGGGCGAGGCCCAGGGACGGCAGTTGCATTCGGAACGCGAGCGGAGCGGGGTACAGGGTGAACACGACGAAGTTCAGCAACGGCATCAGCGCCCGTTCCCAGAAGCCATGCATCTCCAGGCCCGGCCAGCAGGAGAGCAGCGTGGCCTGCCGCCGTTCGGCCTCCGCCCGGATGCGCGCGACGGCGTCGCGCGCCAGCCGCGCATCCGCATCGAGAAACAGCAGCCATCGGCCCGTCGCCGCGTCGGCCAATCGCGCGCAGGCATGGGTTTTGCCCGTCCAGCCCTCCGGAAGCGGTTCGGGACCGATCAGTCGCACGCGGGGCCAACCGGACGCGAGCCGACGCACCTGGTCGGGCGTGCCGTCGCGGGACTCGTCGTCGTAGACGAGGATCTCGCGGACACCGGCCTGCCCGCGCAAGGCCTCCAGGCACGGCACGATGTTCGCCGCCTCGTCCCGCGCCGGGATCAGGATGGATACGTCCTCCGGGGTCGTCTCCGCCGCAGGCCCGAGTTGTGGCCATGCCGCCGCATTCCAGAGGACCAGCAGCAGGACGCCGACGGCGATGACGAAGATGAATGCCACGCGGTTGGCCCCAGCGCCGCGCCTACGCACGCCAAGCGGAGCCAACCTACCCCAATCCCCGCGCAGGGCCAACCCCCCGATGCAGCCCGCGGCCGCCACACCTCCGCCCCAAGCCCGGCGCCGGACGAACTACGTGCCTCGGCAGGCGCGGCCTCCGTCCGCGGCGGGCATCCCCAACCGTGGGCTTTCAGCGGCTCACGCCAGCAGCCGCGAGCGGGCGGCGTCGGCCGCGCGTTCGAGCGCCCGGCGGCGCGATGCCGGCATGCGGGTCCACTGTAGCGCGAGCACGGCGAGTCGCGGCTCGCGCCGCAGCCGCGCGCCCCACCTCCCGACGAACGTCCAAAACAGCCCGTCCCACTCCTCCGTCCACGGCCCCGCCTCAAAATCGCTCATCTTGCGCAGATAATTCGAGCCCGCGATGTAGGGTTTGGTCGCGAAGCCGCCGCCGTCGGCGTACTGGCTCATCCCGTAGACGTTGGGTACCATCACCCAGTCGTAGGCGTCGAGAAACCGCTCCATGAACCAGCGGTAGGCCTCGTTCGGCGCCACGCCGGCCAAGAGCATCGCGTTGCCGATCACCATCAGTCGCTCGATGTGGTGGCACCAGCCGCGCCGGTCGACCCGTTCCAGGGCTGCGTCCAGCGGCGACAGACCGGTACGCGCCCCATCCCAGGCGGCCGACAACCGTCCCGCATGGCCCCAATGATTCGCGTTCCGCACGGCCACGCCATCACGCTCGTAGATCGCCCGCACGAATTCCCGCCAGCCGATCAACTGCCGCAGGAACCCCTCGGCCGAATTCAGCGGAACGCGGAATTCCCTCGCCGCCTCGAGGACCCAGTCGAGCGTCTCGCGGGGGGTGAGGAGACCGGCGTTGATCAACGGCGAGAGGGCGGAATGAAACAGCACGTCGTGGCGGGACGAGATTGCGTCCTGGTAGTCGCCGAACCTCGCGAGGCGCCGCGCCAGAAACTCCTCCAGCCATGCCCGCGCGCCGTCGGAGTCCACTGGCAGCCACGCGTCACGCGCGGAGCCGGGGTGGCCAGGGAACGTCGCGTCGGCCCACGCAGCGGCCTCCACGAGGTCCGGCGCCGTCCAGGAAAAGGCCGGCGGCGGGGGCGGCTCGAGGCCGCGGGGCAGACGGCGCCGATTCATCGTGTCGAAGCTCCATCGCCCGCCGACCGGGCGGCCGCCGCCTTCCTCCAGCAGCACGCCGAGCCGCTGCCGCTGGGCGATGTAGTAGTCGGCCATCCGCGGCCGGGATCGTTCCCCCAGCCATGACATGTTCCAATCCTTGGACGAGAGGAACATCGGCGTGTCCAACCATTGGACGCGGGCGCCGACGCGGCCGGCCGCGCGGCGGATCCGCCGCTCGAGCAGATGGTCCACGGGTTCGACGACCACCCAGCGGTCGAAGCCATGCCGCGCCAACTCCTCGAGGATCGGCACGCAGGTCACCCCGGCCCGCCATTCGGCGATCCGCACGTCGTGACCCAGGGCGGACAGCCGGGCGGCGTAGCGCCGCAGGCTGGCTCGGTGAAACGCGAGCTTTTGACGGTGAAAGGCCGCCGGCGCATGGGGGTCGCCGAAAACAAGGGAATCTTCGATCAGCGCGACCGGCCGCGTCGGACGGCGGGATGGCGTTCGAACAACTGATGGGGAAAAACGAGCGACAGCTCCATCGAACGGGGATCAGTTGCGGGCCGCGCCGCCGGCGCGGCGGCGTAGCTCGAGGATGGCCCGCATCAGCCACTCGGTGCCGCGCTGGCCGGCCGGACCGATGAGCGTCTGCTCGGCGCCCAGGTCGCGGCTGATCTCGAGCGCCCGCTCGCTGTGCGCGAGGGCGGCGGCGAAATCCCCGCGCGTCTCCGCGACACGCGCCAGGCGGAGCAGGGCGTTGACATCCTGGATCTGCCCGTGCGGTGGCCGGTCGATGATGAGTGACCATACGCGGACGGCGGCCTCCACGTCGCCGGCACGGTCCATCACCTCGCCGGTCTCGAAGGCGGCGGCCTGGTCCAGGTCCTCGCCGCGTCCAATCCGCGCGAACGCGGCCTCGAGATGGGCGTCGGCCCCGGCGACGTCGCCGGCCTCGCGGCAAAGGCTGGAGCGCAAGTAGAGCAGCCACGGAACGTTTGTGCCCTCGAGGAGGCGGAGGGCCTCGTCGGCCAGTCCGAGGCGCCGGCATTCGAGGATCAATTCGGCGGCGTCGCGGGCGGGCAGCCGGGCGACATCCAGGGGCCGCAGCGCCCCTCGGATGCGATCGCCCGCGCCCGCGGCCGCCGCCACACGGACCCAGAACAGGATCTCGTCGCCACGCGCCGCGCGGTCCGCGCGCCCCTCCCGCAGACGGCGAAGGGCCTCGGCGATGACGGGCTCCAGGCCGCCGCGGCGCACAGCGGCGGCGGCGAAACGGACGAATGCGTCGTCGCGGGAGAACGCCCAGCCGCGCACGGCCACCGACGGCACATCGGCGTACCACCACAGCAGCAGCATCGTCTCGCACATCCGGGCCAGGGCGCCGGCGTCGGGGACGCGTTCGGCGGACTCCCTGAGCAGGCGTCGGACGGCCGCGAGGACGGCCGGGTCCTCGCACGCCGCCAGCCACGAGGCGAACTCGATCGGAGGCATCGCGGACAGGACCAGCGGCACAACCCGAAACGCCCCCTCCTGAAAACCGGCCGTATCCATCAGCCGCGCCACCACCGCCAGCGTCCCGGGACCGCGCGAGGCGAGGAACCCATCCCACGCCGCGCGGACCGATGCGGCCCCGAACGATCCCAGCAGCGGGACCACGTCGGCGGCTCGGCCCGGGCCGATCTCCCAGCGCGCCGCGTTCCACGCATGCATCGCGACGGGCACGACGTCGGGCGGACCGCTCACCGCCAGATCCCGCAGTACGGTGGCGCCGGCGGGACCCGCCGCCCGGGCCAACTCGACGGCGCCGCCGACGTCGCCGTCCGCCAGCCGGCGAACCAGTTCGGACCCTAGGTCGGCCGGTGCGGCCGCCCTCCGGGGCGCCTCCGGCGCCGCCGCCCACACCAGCGTCGCGATCGGAACGACGGCGACGCGCCATCCGCGAACACCCATTTCAACGTCCTCCGGCCGCGCCGGCCGGCCATGCGCCGGCGCGTAATGTCCGCACCAACTCGCCCAAGGCCCGGACGGCCCGATCCTCCAGCTCCGCAGGATCGAGAGGATAGACATGGACGAACCGATCCCCACCGGGCGACACACCCTCCACCCGGACAGGGGCGATCCGGTCCACCTGGTCCCACCGAATGCCCTGCAGCACCTCGGAGCGCTCGAGCCGCCGATCGCCCGCCCGCGCGGTCATTTCGCGGCACAAGGCGTACTGCTCGGACTCGGGAAGCCGCAGCACGTAGTCCAGGCCGCCGCTCCAGACCCACGTGCCAGGCCCGCCGACGGCCGGGAACACCAAAAGCGCCAGGCGGTCCTGCTGGACGACGGCCAGCCGACGGGGCGCCACGCCGGGCGGCAACGCAATGGCGGTCAACGGAACCGTGCCCATCCGCACTTCGAGCCGCCCGGCCGTAGGCGACCAATCCACGACCATGGCGCCCGGTTCGTCGCGCGAGCCCGGCATGCCCATCGGCGGCACCGCGGAGGCGGGCGGCGTCGGAATGCGGACCACCAGGTCGGCCAGGGCCAGCGCGCCGAGGCTGGCCGCATCCAGGTGCGCCACCACGCCGTTGACCGCCTCAAAGCGAAACCTCGGGACGGCCGCCACGATGTCGAGCGCCGCCGGAAGCGCAATGACGCGCTCCGCCGGCGGCTCCGCGGTCCCGACGGCGGCCAGCAGCATCCAGGCGACCTTAGTCATCGCTTGATCCGTGCCGTTCCCCATAGAGGTTGAATTCGATTCGCCGAACGGCGGCCACCGGCCAGCGCGTCTCCCCGAAGTTCTCGCTCGACCCGGTGATCCAACGGCCGTCGAGACCGGCCAGCTCCATCGTGACGATGCCGCCTCCGACCAGCCGCAACCGCACGTCTCCGCTCCTGCGCCGGGCTCGCGCCGCCTTCGACGGCGCCAGCACGGCCTGCACCACGCGATCGGCGGGCACCTCCACCGGCGTGAAGGGCGTCTGCACGACGAACCGGCCGTCCGCAACCCGCTCCAGCGCGCCGGACATCTGGTCCCCGTTGGCCAGGACGATCGTGTCGACGTCGCGCCGCGAGGTAGAGGGGGCGGTCTGCGGCAACACTCCGCTCCACCGCGCGACGCGGATCTCGGTGAGCCGGAAATCTCGCGCCCCCTGAGGCATGAACGTGACGGCGTTCCCTCGGCCCTTGAACTCGCGGGGGTCCTTCCACTGCCGGACGAGCTTGCCGTTGATCATCACGGCGACCTCCCCGAGGCCACGGTGGGCGAAGAGGCTGACCCGCATGGACTGGTTGAGCATCGCCGTCTCCCCCATCTCGACTGCCCCGAGGTTCTGCGCGCCGCCGCTGGCGCGCATCCGGTTGAGGTCCATGCGCTGGCCCGCGACGAGGTTGAGCATGTACGCATCGCCCTGCGGGTCCTCCGGCTTCTCATGGAAAAACCAGAAGCTGAAGTAGCCGGGGGTGGATCGCCAATCCACGGTGAAGTCGATGCGAACCGCGTCGCCCATGTTCTCCACGCGCAGGCCGAGCGGCATCGGCATCAGCGGCCAGAGTGCGCCGTCGCGGTACTGCCAGCCGCGGGTGCGATCGCCCCGGCAGGTCCACTCCTCGAGCGAATTCGGGCCCTCGTAGAGGACGTCGGCCGTGCCGCCGGGCACGATCTCGACGATCATTTCGCGGCGCAGGCGCAGGTCGCCGGCGGGCGTGTTCGCCAGCAAGAGAAGGGCCCCGTCCAGCGAACGCACCTCGCCGCGAATCTCGTCGCCATTGGTCAGCCGGACCAATCCGCCGACGTCCGGCGACGTGCGTCCTCCCCTCGGCCCGAGCTGCACCTCCGCGAGGCTCGAGACATGAAACCGGATCGGCTCGGCCACCGCCGGGTGCCGCCACACCGCCATGCCGGATACGGGGTCCATGCAAACCAGCATCCCCCGCAACCACTCGCCGCCCAGCAGCACCAGGCGGTCCACCGCGCCCGTCGGCGCGACCTCCCCCGAGACGGCCGCTCCCACCGTTCCCGTCGCCACGGCGGCGACCGGCGGCGGAACGGCCGGCCCCACGACGATCTCCGCTCGAACCGACCAGGCCGCGGCGAGCAGCGCGGCGGCGATCCTTTGACTTGTCTTCATGCGATCCATCCTTTCATCGCTCGTAGATGGGCAGCAAGCGGTAATTCACCGCCAGCGAAAGCAGGGCGGCGCTGGTGCTGAAGGCCTTTCCGTGCGGCCCGGTCCAGCTTCCGTCGGCCCCTTGGGCGTCGAGGAGCCGCGCGACGTTGCGAGCGTTCCAGTCTCGCCAGGCCGCCGGGTCGGCGTGAAAGAACGCCTGGGCGGCATAATAGATGTAGTAGAAAAAGTACCCCCCGCCCTCGTCGTCGCCCGCCCGCCGCAGCGCGTCGAATGCGCGGCGGAACAGGCGGCTGTCCCGCTCCCGGGCGAGCGCGGCGACGGTGACGCCGATCGCGTTGCGGGGCGCGCTGCCGCCCTCGCGGCCGGTGTAGCCGATCTGCCCGTCGGCGCCCTGGCACTCCTGATAGAACTGAAGGGCGCGCGCGATCGCGGTGTCGGGAATGCCGATGCCCGCGTTGCGCACGGCCAGGAGCGCGACGACCTGCGCGCCGCTGACGGTGGTGTCGGCGTCGCGGGAATCCGGCGAATAGCGCCAGCCGCCCTGCGGGTTGAGCGTCTGGCTGGTCAGGATCAGGTCGGCGGCCCTTTTCAGCGCCGGCCCCAGCCGAGGGTCGTCCACTGCGCCGTAGGCCTCGGCCAGCGCGAGCGTCGCCAAGCCGTGGTGGTACATGGAGGGGCCGATGTAGCCGTTGTCCGGCCGCTGAGCGCGCAGGATCGCATCGAGCCCGCGGCGGATCGGCACCGCCCAGGGGCCGGCCTCCGGATCGTCGCCGCGGGCCAGCATCGCGAGCACCGCCAGCCCGATCACGCCCGGGCCGGTCTCCCCCTCGCTCCACTGTCCGGAGGCGGTCTGCGTTCGCGCGAGAAACTGGAGTCCGCGAACGTAGGCGGCGTCGAGCGCCGGAGGGATGGGATCGCCGTGGACAGCCCCCCACCCCTGCGCCGTGGCGCGGCCGGTGATCACCAGCCACACGAGGATCACGGCGACGGAGCGGCGGTTACCGGTATTGTTCCAGCCCATCGAAATATCCTTCCAACAGGTCGTGAAACTCCGCCGGCGCGGCCAGCGTCTCCTCCCCGCCGCCGCGCCCGGGCGCGCGCCGCCCCGACGCCGCCCCGACACCGGGCCCCGCCGGCGGCGCGTTGGGCCGAGAGGTCGTGCCCCCGGCCAGGCTGCCGCCGCCCGACTGGTTCAGCATCCGCATCAGTCGCGTCAGGGCCGCCATCGCCTCGGCCGAGGGTGCCGTTTCGCCGGACGACTCCCGCTGTCCGCCCTCGAGCGCCTCGGCGATCGCCTCGATGATGCCCGTCTGAATCGCGATGGCCTCGGCGTCGGTCTGCGGTTCGCGGAGGGTGGCGGAGGAGACCAGCATGTCCTGCTCGATCGCCTCCATCCAGGCGCGAATTTGGCCGGGAGCGGCGTCGTTCAGGCGGCGGAGGTCGCCCTCGATGTCGTCCTGCCGGGCGGCCAGCCGCCGGGCGGCCGCGGCGTAGTCGGCCAGCTCGGTCCGCTGCTCGTCCAGGTGGCGCGTCGATTCTCGCAGCGCCTCCTGACGGGCGCGGGCCCGCAGCAAGCCCAGCAAAACCTCCGCCGGCAGCGGCGGCGCGCCGCCTCCGCCGCCGGCGCCGCTTCCCCCGCCGCCCGCGTGAGGCTCCAGCCGGTCGGCCCACTCCTGGAACCGGGCGGCGAGCTCCGCCGACGATTCCATCGAGAGGAACGTAAGGTTGCCGGTGAGGTGTCCGCGCACGGCGGACATCGCCTCGAGCACGTCCGGGGCGGACATGTCACGCGCGATCTCCGCATAGATCTCCCGCCCGCTGCGCTGCGCAAAGCCGACGAGGTCGTCGCGGATGTATTGCGCCTGGCGGCGGTTGCGCTGCTGCGCGCCGGCTAGCCGCTCGAGCACGTCCCGGTCGGCCGGAGCCAGCCGGCCGGCCGGCAGGCCGGCGAGCCGGGGGGCATCGGCGCGCAGGCGCTCGTTGATCTCCTCCTGGCGGCGGGCAACGTCGCGCAGTCGCTGGACGAAGGCGCGCGACGCCAGCTCGTCCGCCGCGGCGGCGGAGTCGCGTAGCATCCCGCCCATTTCCCGCACGGCCTCGCGCTGGCGTTCGCCGGCCTCCGCGACCAGCGGGCGGCGCTCGGCGGCGGAGGTCACGCGGCGGGCTTGGCCCAGACGGCGAGCGGCCTCAGCCATGGGCCCGGCCGAGAGCCGTTCGAGCCGCTCGGCGAGCCGGCTCCATTCGAGGACGGTCGACTCCGGCACATCGCGGTTGCGCACGGCCTCCCTCGCCAGCCGCTCGGCGTCGCGGGCCAGCCGCTCGGCGGCGGAGGCGTCGCGCCGCTCGCCCTGTTCGGATTCCCCGATCTGCTCCGACGCGCGTTCCGCCTCGAGGGCGCGGTCGGCGGCCCCGGCCAGCTCCGTGCTGCGCTCGAGCCGCGTTTCCTCCTCCCTCCTCAGTTCCTCGATGCGGGCCTGAATGGCGCGGGCCATCTCCTCGAGCAGTTGGGCATGGCGGGTGCGGCTCAGGATGTGGATTCGGTACGCCGGCGAGACCACCGGCTCGCGCCCCGGACGGTGGTCCACGGCCGCCAACCACAGGTCGGCCGACGAATCCGGCGGCAGCCGCAACCCCTCGGCGGAGATCGTGTAGGGCGCGCGCAGCTCGGCCTGGTTCGGCCCGCCCTCGGCCAGCGTCTTCGTCAACGGCGCGGCTTCGCCGCCGGCGTCCTCGACTCGGCGCCAGACCACCCACAGCCGGCGCACCCCGTGATCGTCGGACGCCACGGCCTCGAACGTCAGCGTTTCCTCCTCAAGTAGGGCCACCGACCCTTGAAGTCCTTCCACCCGCAGCGTCGGCGGCGCGTCGGGCACGATCTCGACCCGCAGGCGGACCGGCTCGGCCGGCTCGAACCCGTACACGTCGCGCCAGGTCAACGTCATCGCTTCCGGCAGGCCATTGGAGGCGGCGCGGTCGGCGACAAACGCTGGCGTGCGGAAGACCGCCCCGGTCGTCTCGAGCGGGCGAGGTCCGGGCGCATGCAGCAGCGCCGACGTCAGGTCGCGGGAGACGCGGCCCTCGAGCGATACGCTGGATTGCTCGACCACGCGTAGCCAGCCGGCTTCCACCGCCGTTTCGCGGAGGGGTCCGGGCAGCCATGGCGGGGGGCTCACGGCGGCCGTTAGGGAGAGGAGGGCCGGGCGGTATTCCGGGCGGAGCCGGGTCGAGCGGACGGCGTCGCCGATGCGGAGGGTGAGCGCGGCCGGCTGCGTCTGCCCCGGGATGCGAAACCTTGCCCGGCCCTGGGGGCCAAGCGGGCGCGTCCAGCGGGCGCGTCCGACGCGGCAGGTGGCCCGCTCCGGTTGCCATCCCGCGGTGGCGCTGGCGGCGCACTCGATCTCGAACGGCTCGCCATGGGCCACCACCAGCTCCGGTGGAAGGTCGGACAGCCGGACGAACGTATAGCGTGGGATCGGCGCGGCCGGCCGCAGCCAGCGGTCGAGCGCGTTACGGGCTGCGTCGGGAAACCGCCAGGCCGCCAATGCCGCCAACGCGGCCAGCACCGCCGCCGACTCCGCGGCGCGGCGGGCCGGACGGACGGGCACGGCCGCGCGGAAGTCGACGCTTCTCATCTCGCGCGCCACCTGTTCCACCGCCGCCCGTCGGAGCGCCTCCGAACCTACCGGCGCGCTCCCCTCGGCCAGCTCCACTGCCCCCAGAAGGCGGTCGCCCAGCGCCGGCAGCCGTCGTTGCACCATTCGCGCCAAATGCCGGTGGTCGGGCCGGTTCCACCACCAGCGGCGCAGCCATGCGATCCCCGCCGCCAGCACGCCGCCGACGCCGATGGCCGCCAACGCAAGCCGGATCGCCACCGGCGTGTCCCAGCCGCGATCGGACAGGAACTGGAGCAGGAAGGCGCCGAGCGCGCAGGCGACGGCAACGCTGGACGCCGCAAGGGTCTCGACGCCGCGCAGCCGCCGCTCGTACGCGGCGAGCCGACGGCGAAGAACGTCCGGCAGCGGGAAGGGCACCGAGGAGCCCGCCACGTTTCCGCCCATGGAGGACGTCGGCGGCAAGATCAGATCCTCCCCGCAAGTTTCCGCCCGCACCAGTAGACCGTCAACAGCAGCGCCAGTGCCGCGCCCCAGCCGGGATGGCACCAGAGACGAAACCGCTGCTCCACCGGGTCCGGTTCGGGCAGCAGCCGGATGCGCTCGATCAACTCCGCTGCCGACGCGGCCGGAGCGAACGCGCCGCCGCTGACGGCGGCCAGCTCTCGCAGTACATCCGGCCGCGCGGGCTCGCCGACGCGCTCGATGCGCCGACGCGAGACCTCCAGCTGGGTCTCCACCTCCCGCCCCGCGGCCGGCACGCGGACGCGAACGCGATGAACGCCGGAGGTCGCTGGGGTGAAGGCCCCCTCGTACAACCCCCATCCTCCGGCGACGGGCGCCAGCGCAATCGCCATCCCCTCGCCCGCCGGCGCCACCACGCGGGTTTCGACCGCGCCTCCCTCGAGCGGCGCCCCGGCGGCATCGAGTGCCGTCGCGTGGATGCGCACCCGGTCGCCGACCGAAGGCTGCTCGGGCGCAAAGAAGACCCTCAGCCCTTCGACGTGGGCCAACAGCCGTTGATGGGCCATCCAGCGCGCCACCTGCCCCCAGAAACGGTAGTGGTAGGTGTCCTCGACACCCCGCCGCCATCGCCACGCGCTGTCCACGCCCAGATAGAGGACCTTCCCGTTGCCGGCCGCGCGCACGACCAGCAGCGGAAGACGTCCGGATTCGTTGGCGACCAGCGAGTGCACGCCGAGCACCTCCGAACCCGCGCGGGCCCGCTGCACGGCCGCGTGCCAGAAAAAACCCGGCAGCGAGCGCCACACCAGGTCGCTTTCCTCCGGCGTCGGGGCAAGCTGCGTCAGCAGATGCCCGCGGCCCGCACTCGTCAGGGCGATCCGCGACTCGACCGCCGAGGCCACGCCCGCCGGCCGCGCCGGGTCGTACGCGACCGGCAGGAGGTCCGCCAGAGGGGAGTTCGTCAGAGACAATTGCCGCCCCAAACGGCCCGGCAGAAACACCAGACCGCTGCCCTGTTGCTCCACCAGACCGCGCACCTCGCCGGCCTGTTCCGCCGTCAGACCCTCCGGCCCGATGCCGACGTCGCCCAGAAACACCACATCGAATTGCGACAACTCCTGTCGGCTCGCCGGAAACGCCGGCAGATAGTCGCGCCCGCTGCCGCGCGGCAGATCCGGGTGAAAGAGAAGACAGCGGACCTCTGTGCCGGGATCGCGGATCAGTGCATTTCGCAGGTAGCGGTATTCCCACCGCGGCAGCGTGTCCACCAACAGCACCCGCACCACCTCGCGGCGGAAGGCGATCCGAAAGGCCCGTCGGTTGTTATCCTCCCGGGCCTCCCCGCCCTCCACCGGCAGCACAACTTCGAAGTCCGCCTCCCCCGGCTCCTCGGCGCGGTGGGCGAGGCGGGTCCGGACCACGGACTGCGGCGGCAGGACGAGGGGAGCGCGCGCGACCTCGACGCCCCCCTTCAACAGGCGCACGTCCGTGCGGACCTCGCGGTCCATCCGACTGCGGATCTCGATGGGGATGCCGAGGTTCTCCTCCACCAGACCGTAGGCCGGAGCTGCAACCAACTCGATGGCGAGGTCCGGCAGATGGCGGCCGCTGCCGACGGCCACCGCGTAGATCGGGATGCGCATTGCGCGCATGCGGGCGGCCGCGGCCACTGGCGGATGGCCCACGTTCCAGTCGCCGTCGGAGAGGAGCAGGACGGCGCGCAGCCCGGGGAGGGAGGCAACCACCTCCTCGAGCGCCGCATGGAGGTCGGTGCCGGTCTCCCCGCCGTCGACGTCCGCCGGCGGAGCGCAGATGGGGCGTTCGATCACCTCGTACTGGGCCGACAACGGCGTCCATAGACCGTTGCTGCGCGCCTGCTCCACCCAATCGGCACGCGATACGGGCGGGCCCGCGCCGACGGCGACATCGCGCGTCGTCATGCTGCCAGAGGCGTCGAGCAGGACGGCGACCGCCTTTCGGCCCTCGCGGCGGATGTGCCGCACGCGCTCGGGCTGCAGCAAGGTGATGGCCAGCATCGCCAGCGCCGCGATGCGCAGAAGTTCGAGGCGCCGACCCAGCCGGTCCGGCGACCGGCCG
>OGCI01000745.1_pt1 | contig 32943 bp, 26 predicted proteins | sample 1570021 | NCBI WGS metagenome assembly OGCI01 (sample SAMN06264664, study PRJEB24512) | hot springs metagenome | isolation source: Hot spring water | place: South Africa: Tshipise | collected 2015-06-21 | reverse complement strand
TAAAAGAGATGGTTGGACACCTGATCGATTCGGCATCCAATAACCATCAGCGGTTTATTCGTCTCCAACTGGTAGCGGAACTGACCTTTCCCCCGTACGATCCGGAAGGGTGGAGACAAGTCTCCAAAGCGAACTCCCTTGACTACCAGTTCCTGATCGACTTCTGGAGACAGTACAACCTGTTCCTCCTACACCTGATCCAGAACGTGGACCCCAAGAGCCTGGATCACGCCTGGGTGGTGAACTCAGAGAAGAAAACTCTCCAGTTCCTTATCCAGGACTACTTCCGGCATATCCAGTGGCATGTGGACCTGTTCCACGAGCGGGTACGGGAGATTCGGGGAACCCGTTAATGAGCCAGATCCGTGCCATGGGAGCCCTTGAATGGGGGTTCTTGGGACTCCTCTCCATTCTCTGGGGAGGGTCCTTCTTTTTCATAAAGGTTGCCCTCGCCGCCTTCCACCCACTTGCCATTGTTTTCTTCCGAATCTGCATTGGGGCGATCCTACTGGTTGGATTCCTTCGGATAACGGGGATCCCCCTTCCCAGAAGCCGCCCTGTATGGGGAGCCTTCCTCGTGATGGGTCTTCTGAACAACGTGATCCCTTTCAGTCTGATCACCTGGGGACAACAGTTCATCTCGGCCGGGCTCGCTTCCCTTTTAAACGCCTCTACCCCATTCTTCACCGTGATCGTGGCCCACCTGTTCACGAAGGACGAAAAGTTGAACCTATACAAAATATCAGGAATCCTCCTGGGCTTCTTCGGAGTGGCAGTCCTGATCGGGTTCGAATCCCTCCGTAGAGGGCATAATGCGGTATGGGGTGAGCTCGCCATTCTTGGGGCCACGATCTCCTACGCGTTCGCGGGGACGTGGGGCAGGCGATTCAAAACGATGGGAGTTCTTCCCCTACAGACAGCCGCAGGACAACTCTTGTGCTCGAACATTGTCCTGCTACCTGTCTTCCTGTTTATCCGTAATCCATGGTCAACTCCCTTTCCCTCCTACTATCCGTTGGGCGCCTTGCTTGGCTTGTCCTTCCTTTCCACGGCCCTCGCGTACGTGCTGTACTTCAGGATCCTTTCCACGTCCGGAGCCACCAACGTTCTCCTAGTGACGTTCCTGTTACCCGTTACTTCAATTCTTCTTGGAATCTTATTCTTAGGAGAAACCTTTCAACTCCGGCATGGAATCGGTATGGCCCTAATCGGTGCCGGTCTCGTTGCTATAGATGGACGGTTACTGAGGAAACGAACGAAAGAGAGGTGATCCAGCATGCAGCTTCGTAGGGTCCTTATCGAGGACGCCCCTAACATTTGTGAAATCTACAACTACTATGTCACCCACAGTATCTGCACTTTCGAGGAGGAACCGGTTTCGATTCCCGAAATGGAAAACCGGATTCGTGAAGTCTCTTCCAACTATCCCTGGTTGATCGCGGAAGAAGAAGGAGAAGTGTACGGCTACATCTATGCGAACCGATGGAAGACTCGGAGCGCCTACCGGTATTCCGTAGAGCTCTCCGTGTACGTGCGTAACGGGTACCAGGGCCGAGGGATCGGGAAGACCCTACTTGGGCATCTCTTGGATGAACTGAAACACCAGGGGATCCATACCGCGATCGGAGGCATCGTGTTACCCAATGAGCGAAGTGTTCGACTGCACGAAAGCCTGGGATTCACGAAAGTAGCGCACTTCCGAGAAGTAGGATTCAAGTTCGGCAGATGGCTAGACGTGGGGTACTGGCAACGGGTTTTAAATTCTTAAAGCGAGGGAGGCCACCGAATGGAAACCGAACAAATTCATCGGAAACATCTGTACTCCCTATTGGGAGATCTCCCAGATCGAGACAGGCCTGTCTCGGTCGAGTGTATAGAAACAGTTGAACGGGAGGGGTACATCGTCGAAACACTACTCCTCGATCTGAACGGGGTAGAACCCGTGCCCGCCTACTGCGCCCGTCCGGCAAACCATAAAGGTCCCTATCCCGCTATCCTGTACAATCACGCCCATGGACACCGGTGGGACATAGGGAAAGAGGAACTTCTCCAGGGAAGGGACTCCCTGCAGAAACCTCCCTATGGGAAAGCGTTGACTTCCCGAGGATACTTGGTTCTCTGCATCGATGCTTGGGCGTTTGGGGAACGTAGGGGCAGAAGCGAATCCGAACTGTTCAAGGAGATGCTCTGGAAAGGCCAAGTCCTCTGGGGCATGATGGTGTACGATAGCCTCAAAGCCTTGGACTATCTGGTAACTAGGCCGGATGTGGATCCGGATCGAATCGCAACGCTGGGTTTTTCCATGGGGAGCACGATGGCTTGGTGGGTTGCCGCTTTGGATGAACGGGTGAAGGTGTGTGTCGATCTCTTCAGCATGACGGACTTCCAATCTTTGATCGATACCCAGGGCCTCGATGGACATAGTCTCTATTACTACGTGCCAGGGCTGCTGAAACACTTCGACACGGTAACCATCAATAGGTTGATAGCTCCCCGGCCCCATCTATCCATCAACGGGAATTACGATCGGTTGACACCCTGTAAAGGACTAGACCGGATAGACCGGGAGTTGACGCAAACCTATGAGACATTGGGTGCGTCTGAACGCTGGAAAATGCTTCGGTACAATACCGGACATCTGGAAACAGCTCATGGCCGAAAAGCTGTTCTATCTTGGCTAGATCGCTGGCTATAAAGGCCTTTAACACCGCTCGCTTAAGCGAACCCATAAAAGGAACCTTTCAGCAAGAATCTTCTACCCTCGGAAAAACTTTCGAAAAATATTTCAGGTTCTGAATTCCTTTTCCTAACTACCCCGTACTATCTCTGTGGAATGAGAAAACAGACGCTAATGAAACAGAGGAACCTTTCCCTTGATTTCACCCATTCGATCCCCCTCTTTTGGGTAAGGGAAGGTCGGTTTCAGGTAAGGATAGGTTTTTTCCTTGCCTTCTTTCTAGGGCTCGGCACAGCCCCCCTTCAGTGGGGAATCTATCTCCTCGTTCAAAAAGTTGTGCCTCGCGCTGAACTACCCCCTTCGATTTACCTGAAGGCTAAGGACGCTTACCTAAGGAACGACCTTTCCGAGACGATCCGGCTTCTTGAACCAGCGGCTAAAGAACCTGGACGCAATCCCACTGCCGCATTCCTGTTGGGAAAGGCGTATTTCTTTCGCTCCACCTTTCCCGATGCCGAACGGATCTGGAAGAACTTACTAGGTCAGGTTCCCCACCATTCGGAAGCTCAGAAATGGTTAGCCCGTCTTTATCTTAACCAGGGAAAGGTGGAGGAGGCAGAACAAATCTGCGTACAACTTTTAGCTCTGGATTCGGAGAACCCCGAAGGCCTTTTTCTTCTGGGCAAAGCTCGTCTATCGAAAGGGGACACCCGAGCCGGTCTCGAGTACCTGGAAAAGGGAAAGGCATCCTTACGAAAGCTAGCTGAAATCCCCTTGGAATTGGCAGACCTGTACAGACAATTCGGAATTAAAAAGCGATGCAAGGAAGAACTCGAATTAGCCTTGCACTTAGTGGGAAAAGCGAACTCCCTCTACCATACGGTGGAGGGATCCTTGAAGGTTCTGGAGGAACCATGAGGTGGTGGAGTGTAATCCTTATTCTGCTCGTTCTGGGAAACTCCTGCGCTTCGAATCGGGGAAAAGTGGTGCATGACCGGTACCTGTCGGAAAACTATAAAGGAAAGCTCAAAGAGGGAGTGGTCCGTATCCAGGGAGTTTCCGTATCCAGATCATTCGATGCGCAAAAGATCGAGGAAAACTCCCGCTATATCTTGAGCCTCCTCTTCCAGAAACGGAACGAGAACAAAATAGGTTCGTGCACATTTTCCCTTGAGGTCTCCCTAAAAGAAGATTCTTTCATCCGGGACTATCATACCTGGAATACCGTGACAGTGGAACTTTCCCTTCTCGATGACACGACACGGGTCTTCACGGGATTCTATACCGAGGAAACGGACTCTACTCTCTCCTCCTACTCCTACCTCTACTCTCTTCTCGAGCGGGCTAGCCGGGAGGTTCGATGAAGAAGTGGCTTTCTTTTCAATCTATCCTATACCAGTTCCTCTTCTTTTTCCTTTTCCTGTCTCGGCTTTCTGGCAACTCAGAAATTGTAGGCGTGGAAAGCCTACCACCCTCGAAGGGATCTATTGGAATGGATCTTCCCACAGCGGTCCAGAAGGCCCGGGAGAGAAACCTCGATCTGTCCCTTGCTTTCTCCCAGCACCAGATCGAGGAGGAACAACACCGACTAGCCTACCGCAGGTTTTTCCCCCGTATTACCCTTGGATATTCTCGTACCGATACGGTGATCTACCATCATCCAGACACCTACAACCAACGAATCTCCCTTGCGATGGAGCAGGAAATCTACGACCGGGGTAAACGCATGTCGGATCTTCGCACAGAGGAAAAGAACCTCCGGCTTCGTCGCCGTTTGCTTACTTTGCAGGAAGCAGAGCTTTCCCTCAAAGTGGTTGGGATATACCTGAAGGCTATCGGTTTACGCCTCCAGAGGGAAATCCTCCTTCGAGCCATCGAGACCGCCCGCGAGCACGACCGTATTGCCCAAACCGAACTTGCCCTCGGGGAAATTACCGAGTTCGACTACCTCTCGATCCTCCTGAAAGAGAAGGACCTGGAAATAGAGCAGGCAATCCTTCAACGGGAAGAAGAACAAAGCCTCTTTGAGCTTCGCACCCTCCTTGGGTTTACCGACCGGCAACTTATTCCCCTAGGCAGGATCGATCCTACCTATAACGGATTTATCCCTCTGGATGGAGAGGAACGGTTTATGGCCCTAGCTTTGCAGAGTTCTACAGACTTAGAAGAGATAGCTATTCAGCGGGACGCCTTGAGCCACAAGGTACAGCAGGCTCGTTCATCCTACCTTCCTTCCCTTGCTGTGCAGGCGGAACTCAGTATGGAGGGAAGGGAGTTTCCTTTGACCCAACCCGGTTTTTCCATCGCGTTGAAGTTGAGCTGGGATACTCCCATGGTCCCTTTCTCCATGGGTATTCAGGTGGGAAAACAGGGGTACTCTGAACGGAGACGGGGAGTCAATGGGGAAGCTCAGGTGGCAGAGAATCTGGAAGGACTCGTATCGGTTCCTCTGGCTCTCATGAACCTCAAGCGTAACGAGGCCAAGTATAACCAAACCATTGAGGAGATTCGATTCAACCTAAAACAGGCCTTTTCTAAGTTTCGTGAAAAATCGCATACCTTGAAACTCTTGAAGGAAAAAAGCGCCCTTCTTGAACGAAAAATAGAAGTTCAGCGCCTCAAAGTAGCCCTCGGTGAAGTGACCCGTCTCGAATTCCTTGAAGGAGAGATAGAACTGTTCCAAAGCAGGAGCAATATCCTGAAAGCCATTACTGAGCTCTTCCTCCAAGAGATTTTGATCCTGAAACTCTGCGGGAAAGGCGCCTTCGGCGAGTATCCTATTCCCATTTTGCCCGCCTCTACCGTTACTGAAGGAGGTAGTTGAATGGGGCAGGGATTCGGAGAAGAAACAGTGGTTAGAATGAAACGGAATCCCCGGTTTCCCGCCTGCCCTTATCTGATCTTGATTCTGGGCGTGATCCTATCCTGCATCGGATGTTCTTCCCGAACCATCAAGAAGCCTCCCTCCCCCCTTCCTTCAGTACGGGTACTACAGGTTCGGAAAGAACCGTTTCGACCTTCCCTAAAGACCTTCGGAACCCTTACCTATACGCGGAAAGCGGATGTGTACTCGTCCCAGGAAGGAATTATAAAAACTCTAAATGCTGAAGAGGGAGACCGAGTTACAGAAGGGCAGGTACTGGCCACCCTTTCCAAAGAAAAACTCCTTATCTCTCGGGAACAGGCTGCTGCAACAGTTTCATGCCGGGAAGCACTCCTCGACCTGGCAGAGGAAAAACTCTTTGAGGGATATCGTTCTGTGGAGGCCCGGATTCTTGCCATGGAAAAGGCAGAGGCCGAGCTTGCACAGAAAGGGGTGGAGCATGCCCACCTTTCAGAGGTATGGGAAACTAAAAAGAAGCTTTTTCAAGCAGGAGGGATTCCAGGGGGGGACCTGGAGACAATTCGAACCCAGTATTTCAAAAGTAAAACCGACTGGGAGCAGGCGGCTCGGGACCTGGAGATCCAGCGGATCGGGTTCCGAGACGAGGATCTTGTCAAGGCCGGTTATTCGATACCCGGATCGAAGGAAGAGCGGATCGCACTCCTGAAGGAACTTGGAACTAAAACTCTAAAAGTTGAACGGGATGTGGCGCAAGGAGAACTTTCGATCGCTAGAGCGGAACTCCATCGGATCGAACTCCTTCTCTCTGAGACCGAGATTCGATCCCCTCTTTCGGGGATTGTGAGCCAGCGAGCCATCGAGATGGGTGAAAAGGTCTTCCCGGATACCCTCCTGTTTTCTATCTATGACCCTGCATTCCTCTATGCCCTGGTAGAGGTCCATGAACGCGATCTACCCCGAATTCAGATTGGGCAGTTCGCACAGGTTCACTTGGAACCTTCCAATTCCATTACAACCCTATCGGGAAAGGTCCATCTCATAACTCCCTACCTGAATCCTCAATCCCGTTCCATCCTGGTTCGGATTCTCCTCGATTCCCCGGGTAATACCGGTACTTTTCTTCACGTTCTCCCCGGGATGTTTGTCCGGGTAACAATTCCCACAGGTCCTATTACAAAAATGATCCGAATTCCCGAGTCCGCCCTCTTACCCGAAGAAACACGGGTAAAAAATGGTACGGAAGGTGTGAAAGATACAAAGCCCGGAGACTCTAGCATGGTATTCATTGTCCGGGATGCTACTCTTTTTAAGTCAACAGTTTTACTGGGGGATCGAATGGAAGGAAAAGTGGAGGTTCGATCGGGGATCGAAGAGGGGGACTGGGTGGTACTAAACCCTACTCGAACCCTCAAGGAAGGGGAACAGGTGGAGGTGAGGGAATGACGCGTCGATTCAAACCTCGAGAATCGTGGAGACTCTTTGGAGTATTGTGGGTGGGAATCCTTTCCTGTCACCTCTGGGAATTGAGGGATTCTTCGGGAATCCAACTCTACCCCAAAGAGCCGAACTCCGTGCTATCGGAAACGGCTTCCATCTGGGTATCCTTTCCCTTTCCTCCCGACCATGGATCCGCTGAAGCCCTTTTTACGCTAAAGGATTTCACGGGTACGATTTCGGGACGGTTTAAATGGGAAGGGAATACCCTCTACTTCCTGCCAGAACCGCAGTTGAAGCCCGGTACACGGTACGTTCTTTCCTTCGAGGGAACCGTTCGGGATGCTAACGGTCTACCCTATGAATGCCACCGCACAGTACCTTTCTTTTACCGGTACAGGTCCGAAGTCTCTCCCTATGTCCAATCGGTTCTGCCTACCAGAGGGGAAATCGTTTCTAGCACCCAAGAGATCGTGATCACCTTTAACCGGGAGATGGACATTGCTTCCTTCGAAAAAGGATTCTCCCTATCTCCCAATACCCCCCATGAGGTACAGTGGTCTGATTCTAACCGTACCGTTCGCATATCCCCTCTAAAAGCCTGGCAGGATCGGACCTTGTATACTCTCTCCTTTGGGAATGGAATCACCGATCGAGATGGGATGCTATTGGCGCCTTACCTTCCCACAACCTTTCTAGTGCAGGAGGACACTGACCGACCCTACGTTCGGTCGGTAGAGGTAGCCCTGAACGATGGAGTTACCTTCCCTCCGCTGGCAGCCGACCTCAACACCCTTCTCCGCTCTACCGACCCCATCAAAATCACTTTCAGTGAACCGATGGATGCAAAGAAAACCCGCTCGGCCGTTCGGCTCACCCCTTCCCTTCCGGGTACCTGGACATGGCTGGATGACCAGGTCCTCCTCTTCCTTCCTTCCACAGGTTGGGAAACAGGCGTGTCCTACAGTCTACAAGTGGGGATCTCGGCAGAGGACCGTACAGGGAACCGAATCATTCCGTTCCTTCCCCTCACCTTCACACCAAAGATCGATCCTCTTACGGTAGAAATCCTTTTGGTGGAGGACGAAATCCTCTTGGATGAAGACACCTGTAGTCCTTCCCACAGTAAGACCCTCACCCTTTCCCCTCCGAGCTGGTCAGACTACACCTTCCGGTTCACCTTCCACGGTGGTTCATTTCTAACCAATGAAGAGAAACTTGCCGTTCAGAGAGGGATCCAACTCTCCTGCCTCTTTCCTCCCGCTTCCCCAAGTCCCCTTCCGGAAGGGTACTCCTGGGTAGGAGGAAACCAGCTGAGTATCACCTATACGGGCTTTTCCCCCTCAACCGAAACAGAGAGGTACTACTACCTCCTCACCCTGAAAGGCAAAGAGGGGGGGATCCGTACTTCGTCCGGAAATGGCCTATCCGAGGATCTGGTACAACTCCTTGTTACAGGGAGGAGATGAGTGCGTCTCCATTGTCTACCCTTCTTCATCCTGGTCCTTCTTTTGTTCGCCTGCTCCTTTGCCAGGGAGTTCCAAAGAATGGAACCTCCTAAGATCCTCTCCTACTTTCCAGACCGCCCCTACATCAAAGCATCAGAGGTTTCGGAGATCCTCCTTCGCTTCTCTACTGCTATGGAACCCCAAAATACCGAGGAGGCCTTTTCCTTAAAAGCGAATACCACACCCCTGGCAGGGACCTTCCACTGGGAGGATGGGGATCGAACCCTCGTTTTCGTTCCTTTGTCCCCTCTGAACGACAAGGAGACCTACATTCTATCCGTTTCAACTATCGCCGAAGACAAGTGGGGAAACTCCTTACTGGAAGAGTTCCATCACACCTTTCACACAAAAGAAGAGACGGTTCCTCCCAAAGTATTGACTGCATCGCCGAGTTCCAATGCAATGGTTACCGATCCTCTCCAACCTATCAGGTTCACCTTTTCAGAACCGATTGAGAGGGAGTCCATCCTTCGGGGTTTCACCCTAACCCCCTCTGTACCAGGGGTCTTTTCCTTTAGCGACAACTCCGATTCTTTCGTATGGACACCGATGGAACCTTACAGGCAGGGGGAAACCTACCAGGTAACCCTCAGAAAAGATGTCTGTGATGCTTCGGGAAATTGCCTAGTGGAGGATTACCGGTTCTCCTTCCAGGTTCCTAAATCTGAATCGAAGCTTCTTTCCATCACTTGTCTTTCCCATGGAACTCCCCTTACCCCAACTCCACCAGGGACCTACGTGGAGCCTTCCCTTCGGATCGAAAAGAACGAATCCTTCCGGATCCGATTCGCCTCTCCCATAGACCCAGAAACTCGGGATTCGATTCTTCTCTTCTATCCCACTACAGCCTATCGAACGGATTGGAATAGTGCCGGGGACGAACTAATCCTTTCCTTTTCAGAGCCTCTTTCCTGGAACACCGTATACGAGTTGAAAATCCTCTCTTCCACTTTCCGGTTTCGGGTGAACGGACCTCTTTCGATCCCACCCGAGGTAAGACAAATTATCTACATCCCCGACACCACTGCCCCCACCCCTCTCCATGAGGAACTTCTGTTCTGTCATAACTATACCTTCATCGATTCGGATCATGCCGCCTTTGATGTGTACGTCTCCCTTTCGCCAAACGCATCCCTTGTCACCAGCTCCTTCCTTTCCTCCTTCTCTTTAGAAGCGGGGAATGGATGTTTGGATTTTCGCCTTCTTTGGGTAGAGGAAAACCCCACCTCTCCTCCCCCCCAGACCCTTCCCCCCTTACAGGTGGGGGATACCTATCTAAAGGTACAGGTGCTTCGGGTGTACTGCCGCATCATTCCCGTATTCACTTCAGGCACAGTTACCTTCACCCTCCGGAAGGAATTACAGGACGATTTAGGGAACCACCTTTCCAATCCCTACACCCTGATCGTGAACAAACAGTAGGAGGTTCCATGGGAAAACCTTCTAGAGAGCCCTCGACCGGCAACTCGAAAAACGCTCCACGAAAAAAACTCTCTAACCCATCCGCAAAAAGCTCCTGTCCAGATTCTTTCCTATACCGGATGGTTGAATCTGTGGTGGTGAGACCTTTCACTGCCCTCATGTTTGCCTTAGCCATTCTCCTTCTAGGTTCGGTGTCCTTCCTATATTTAAAGATCGAGTACATGCCCACTCTCCCTATTCCTGTTGTCCATGTGGTAACCGAGTATCCTGGATTTCCAGCGACCGAAGTGGAACGCCTCGTGACCATCCCTCTGGAAAACGGGCTTTCGGCCGTGAAAGGAGTACGAGGGATGGAGGCCGTTACCAAAGAAGGGATTTCCACCATTTCCCTCCGCTTCGATTGGAAGATAGACCTTCGGACTATTACGGTGGATATCCGAGAAAAGATCGACAGCACCTACCCCTACCTTCCCTATGGAATCCGCAAACCACTGGTTTACACGGAAGACCTCAATGCGGACCCTGTTCTGGTTCTTGGCGTAATTCCTCGATCAGGACACACCCGGAAAGATATAACTCCCCTGGTTCGTAAGGAGCTTTCTACTCGGCTCCTCCGGATTGGAGGAATTTCTTCCCTTCGCATGGTTGGGACTTCAGAGCCTGAAGTGCTCGTGGAGGGAAAGGAGGGACCCATACAAGCAGGAACTATATCCCTAGAGGAATTAGCGGAAACGATAAAAGCCAACGTGTTCCAAGCTTCCCTTGGAATTCTTACCGAGGGAGAGCGGGAGTACCTCGTGGAGGCTGATACGGGAGTGGATTCGGTAGAGACTTTGTCAACCATTAGCATTGGAAGCGGGAAAGGTTCGGGATCAACCCTTGGTTCGGGTTCGAGAGATAGCTTCAGATTTAGCTCCGGCCTCGACCCGCATAAAGCGTCAGGAATCCGGAACCATTCCGCAACGGGTTTAGCGACCCAGAAACTTCAGGATGTGGCAGAAATATCCCTGAGGGAAAAGGAGAGGACTTCCTTCTTCCATTGGAATGGCGAGGAAGCCATTGGGATTTTTCTCCACAAGACTCCCGATGCCAGTAGTCTCCGCACGGCAAAGGAAGTAGCAGAAAGTCTTCCCTATCTCAATACCCTATTTCAACGGGAGTTCCGTATCGGAGTGGTACAAAACCCTACTCGAAGGATCCTCTCTTCCCTCCAAAGCCTAATCGGTTCCATTGGAATGGGGGTATTGGCAGTATTCCTGGTTCTTACCCTCACCTTTAGGAACCTCACCTCCCCTCTCATTATATCCTTCTCCATTCCCCTTTCCACTCTGGGAGTTTTCTTCTACATGTATCTTACCCAGATCAGTCTGAATACTGTGTCCCTTTCCGGCATCGCTTTAGGGATCGGAATGATCGTGGATAACAGTATTGTGGTACTGGAAACCCTTCACCGTAAAGCGGCTAGGGAGCTTCGAGAAATCTGTCGATCTGTGACAGAGGTGTTCCCTTCTCTTTTTTCCTCCACCGTCACCACGGTACTGGTGTTCCTTCCCCTCGCCCTCATCCCCGGAGTACTGGGTGCCTTGTTTAAGGACCTGGCCCTTACCATCTCTGTCTTACTTATTTTTTCCCTTGGAACCTCTTTATTTTTTACGCCCCCATTGTATCTCCTCTTTTCCCGGACAAGATGTTTAAAAGATCCTAAGGGTGACACCTTCCCTAGCGCCCCTTTGGTTCGGAAAGGCGAGGGTCTACAAAGAACGGGCATTCGTAGAACCCAAGAGTTCTACCGATCCTACCTTCTCTACTCCTTTCGGCATCCCGCCATTCCCCTGGGTTCGAGTATCCTTCTCATTGGTGTAGGATGCTTAGCTTTCTTTTTCCTTCCCAAGCGCTTGTTACCCGAGGAGACCCCGGAAACCTTGACCCTTACCTTGAGTTACCCTCCAGGGACTTCCCTAGAGGTCAGTTCCCGGGAAGTCCTATCCCTGGAAAAGAAAATCCTTTCTTTAACGGGGGTAAGGAAAGTATTCGCCGAAGCGGGGTATGAAACTAGATCCCTCAAAGACAAAGGTGCACCGGATCGAAACCCCTGGACAGTGCGCATAGCCGTTCAATTCGAAGAGAACGAGTCCGCGCGAATCCGGAAGGACCTGGAAAGCCAGTTATCCGAAATAGGAGGAATCGAATACCGAGTAGAGGTGCCTGCGGATGGAACTTCTAGACTGTTAGGTGCGACTGACACAATCCAGTTCCGTGCTCAGGGCTCCCAGCGGGAAGATCTCCTACTTGTCATGGGAAACCTTTTCCATCAGGAGGGTGTCTCTTCTCGTATCGTTTCCTCAGTTTCAGACACCCAAAAAAGCCTACCCCAAAAATCGTTCGATATAAAAGAAGATCTTGCCACTTACCATGGAATTACTCCGCGGTACATTCTAGACACCCTCAGTCTCTCCCTTCGGGGAACGATCGTGTCGAGCCTCCCCCTGCAGGGGGAAGATGTCGATCTTCGCCTCCGTCTAGGGCGGGAGGAACCCGCACGGGAAGAATCTGGATCCGTATTAAGCGTTCCCTTGCCCCTTTCAGGGGGCGTGATCAATACGGGAATGGTAGGGACCTTACGAGCCGGGTTCACTTACCCAGAATTGCACCGGGCCGACCGTAAGCCATCGGTCACTTGGACCTTCTATCCTAAGGAGGGGCAAAAGAAGGAACTGGAAACCGTCTTGGATTCCCTCACCTATCGCATCTACCCTTCTAGCGACGGGTTCACCACAGTGCTATTGTCCCGTTCAGCGATAACCGAACAAGGGATCCATATGCTACAGGTGTTCGGTACTGCCCTCCTTCTCATGTACCTCGTTTTAGGGGCTCAATTCGAGTCCTTTGGACTCCCAATTCTCCTCCTAGTTTCTTTCCCCCTATCGATTGCTTCTAGCTTCCTCTGTCTATACCTCTTTGGATTCAGCCTGAACCTCAACTCCTTCCTAGGTATCCTCGTTCTCCTAGGTACTATCATAAACGGCACCATTCTGCTCACCTCGGCCTATCGAGGAAAGGATGGGAAAGGAGTCATCGAGGAAACCATCACTCACCTCAGGCCCCTCTTGGCAACAGTTAACACGAGCCTCGTGGCCCTCCTCCCTCTCCTTTTGGGTGGAAGGGGGAGTCCACAAGCCCACACAGCCATTGCCTTGGGAGGAGGGTTGGGTCTAGGTACTTTCGGGATCCTCGCGGTATACCCCGGACTCTATCGGATCTTCTACCGCAGGGGACATCCTGCATGAAAAAACCCATCGGTCCTTGTCATGAAAAAACTACAGAAACCCATTTCCTACGGTTTGTCTTTCTCTTTTTCCTTTTGTTCGCTTCAGTAGTATTGATAGGAATCAGGATACCCTTATCCTACCTTCCGGGTGTAGGCAAGCTTTCCTTACAGGTCTTGGTCGAGTACAGGGGAGCATTTGAACGGGAAATAGAAAGGATCATCACGGTTCCCCTGGAAAACGCCCTCTCTGAGATTCAGGGAGTGGAAGAGGTCTTCTCTCTCACCGAACCAGGGCAGAGCCGTATCCACTTAATCCTATCGGAAAAGTCCAACCTGGAGGACGCGTACCTGGAAACCCGGGAAGTGGTGGATCGGTTGTACATTCAGTTTCCCCCTGCTGTCCAACGTCCCCTGATCCTTCGTAGCGATCCCCGAAACGATCCCGTGTTCATCGCTGCCTTTCCCATAAGACCGGATGTATCGGAGGAGGAACTGAAACGAAGGTTCCAGGCGGTAGAGGGAGTAGGAGAGGTGGAGGTGGGAGGAGGGACGAAGGAGGAGACGGTGATTCGATGGATCCCAGACAGAGGGCTTTCTGCCCGGATTGTCCCTTTTAGGATCGGTGAGGTTGTCCGAGCTTGGAATGTGAGTGGTGGGTTTGGCACTTCCTCTAGTCTTCCCATGAAGCTTCATCGCCTCCTCATGGATCCAAAGGAGATCGAACAGGTTCCCCTTCGGAGTTTTCTGACCGTGAAGGATGTAGCCGAGGTAATGAAACAACAGGTCCCTCAAGAACGAAGGGCCCGGGTGAACGGAGCAGAACTCCTGGTGTTGTACCTTCGACTTTCGGGGGATGGGAATCCCCTTCAGGTATCCGAGCAGTTGAACCTCTTATGTAGATCCATCCCTGGGAATTCGATCCTATACGATCGAGGGGCGAAGATTCGGTCTGCTCTGGAAGAGTTATTCTGGGCACTGGGGATTGGGGTGATTTGTGTAGTAATCCTTACCGGAATCTTCCTGAAAGCTCTCCTTCCCTCTTTCCTCGTCTCCCTTGCCATTCCCTTTTCCACGTTCTCTGCGTTGACTGTGTTACACCTCCTTGGGAAAACCCTCGATGTGGTATCTATCTCGGCCCTCACGGTTGGAGCGGGCCTCGTGATCGATTCTGGGGAGATTCTGACGGATCGATTCCTCGAACGGGGTGATGGTTCCCTAAAGAAAGTTCTTCTGGAAGTAAAAGACCCGATCCTTCTTTCTACTCTGACGACCATTGGAGTGTTCCTTCCCCTAATCTTTGCGTCTTCTGGTAGCCGGATCCAATTTGAACCCTTGGCATTCACCCTTTCCGCCCAACTAGGAGCTTCCCTCCTCTATACCCTCGTTTTCTTGCCAGTGTTCCTTACCCACAGGAGCCGCTCCCCAACGTCATCCTTTCAATCCCGCATTTCCCCCCTTCGCCAATTCGTCTTTAACCATAATGTTCCCATCCGGCTCTCCATCCTTGTTACCTTCCTATTCCTCCTTGGAGGAGGAATTACCTTTCTCTTTCTGTTACCCAAGGGCGAAGAAAAACTGAATGACCTAACCCAACTGGATTTCCTCCTCGAATTCGAGAGCGGTGTACCTTTGGAACAAGTAGTTTTTCGTAGTGAACCCCTAGAAGGGTTCTTATCCCGCTATCCGGGAGTGGATCAAGTTCGGGTCAAGTACGAACGGGAACGAGCTACTTTTTCCCTCCACCTTTCTATAGACGGGAAGGATCAAACGGGAGGAAGGGATCCTAAAGGTTTTTTCGGATTTTCTCCGCAAAATAAACGAGCGGAACTGTTGCAGGTAATCCGCCAGAAGGCTAGCACGATTCCCCAGGGGTTCCTCTTTCTTCCCGATTCTTCCCGGGGTGGAAGTTCTATTGCGGTAGTTTTAACTGGACAGGACACCCTTGACCTACAGGCTACGGCTTTAGCCTTCGCCCTATACCTACAGGGAAAACTCAGTCCAACCCCACCTTATGCCAGTAGCGATGGGAAACCATATTCACCCTTAGATGGGGCGAGCATTAGTGAGCCCTTAGGAATCGTGTTTCACTTCAAGGAACCTCTCCCATCGAAACGGATCCTGCTGGATCCTCATAGAACGAACCTATTCGGTCTTACCCCCTCTGAGATTCGGGATTACCTCTACGCTTCCCTTTCCGAGCCCGTGATCGACAAATCCATCACGCCTGATGGAGAAACGGACATTCGGATTTCCTTTCCTAAAAACTGGATCCGAGATTCCAACGACCTACTATCCCTTCCCATTCCTGGTTCTCAGGGAACAGGGGTCCGGCTATCCGATGTAAGCTCGATGGAAGAAAAGAATACTCCCCGACGGATCTATAGGACCAACCGGAGAAGGAGTGTTAGCTTCACGATTCTAAGCGACCTGGAAGATCCTACCCCCCGCATAGAGTCCCTTAGGAAGCTTGCCAGAGAGTATCCGTTTCCAGAGGGAGTCCTGGTAGAAATCGGAAAGGAATGGGAAGAAACGTTCCAAAACTCAAAGCGGAACCTCTTTCTTCTCGGGCTTTCCTTCTGCGTATTGCTGTTGATTCTGCTAGCCTTCTATCAGGAATTAACCTATCCCCTTCTCGTGATCCTCCAGATCCCCCTTTTCCTTTCCTTTTCCCTGTGGGCTCTCTGGTTCTTCCAGATACCCCTCTCCCTTTCAGGCGCCGTCGGGTTATTGCTTACCGGTGGCGTCGGGGTGAATAACGCCCTTTTAGTATTCCCTATTCGAAAGAAAGTTATCGATCCATCGAACCCCTTCGCTCTCGCTGCCAGGGTAGATGTTTCTTCCCCTTTGGATAGGTTTCGTCGTTCCTTTCGGAGCATGCTTACCGCTACCCTTACGACAATTGCGGGAATTATCCCTCTTCTATTCCAGCATGGATTTTTTCCATCGCAAGCTCTGGTACAGACCACACCTCTTGCAAGTCTTTCCCTTGTCGTGGTAGCGGGATCCGGCGGGTCCCTCTTTGTCCTTTTAGGGATGGTGATTCTCTTAGAACCTTCTAGACCAAAGGGTGAGAACGGAAAGCTACCTGAGCAGCCAGAAGGCAGGCTCCGTAGGCGGCATCCTCCTTCGCTTTGCAAACCTCCAAGCCAGGGATCCGTACCCTAAGATGATGGGTAACCGCCCTCCACAACCAGAGATTGTGTTCCAATTGCCCGCCCCAGAGAAGGAGCTTCTTTACTTCTAGCTTCCCCTCAGTTCTCCGAAACACGGATTCTACCAGTTTAGCCAACTCCTCCGCTGCCTGTAGGAATATCTCTGATGCTAGGGGATCCCCTTGTTCCCGGAATCCTTCCACAATCTGCGCCGCTCCAGCGATTAGGGCTTTGTCAAAGCGCTGGTACCAGAGGGGAATGAAATCGTAGGGGGTTTGAATCGTAAAGTAGGATAGGATCGCGGAAAGCATCTTTGTGGGAAGATCCCGACCTTCCCAGGAACGAATGCTTCGAGTAACAGCTTCTTTGGCGATCCAGAAGGCAGAGCCCTCGTCCCCTAAAAAGTGACCGTACCCACCGGAGCGGACCACGGTGCCGTCCCGTAAACGGGCCAAAGCGATAGAACCTGTACCCGATACGAGAATCATCCCCTCGAGACTCTTGAGACCTCCCACTAGAGCCGCCTCGGCATCGGAAACGAATACTAAGGGACATCGGAACTCAAGCGCTCCTTTGAGCTTCTCTTCCAGTTTCCGTGCTTCCTCTAATACTCCTCCGCCAGCAATGGCGAAACACCCTGCCTCAAAATCGCGTATGTCCACCGTCCACCCCAATGTTTCTTTCAGGACTCGAAATCCTCTCCGAAATAAACCCGCAATCCGCTCTACCGCTACCGGGTATCCCACTGCCTGGGGATTCACCCCTTCCCCTGTTTGTTCCACGAGTACCTGATTCTTCTCATCCGCTATCCGAAGACGGCTTCCCGTGCCTCCTCCATCCAACCCAAAGATCAGTCGTTTCATCCTGTTTTTTCCTTCTTGCGTTTTCCCCTGTGGGGTGGATGCACTGCCTCGGCGGTTCGCTCGATGGAGGATCGCGCTCCATCCAGGTCCTTTACGATCAGGAGGGAGTATAGCATATCCACCACGGCCAGTTGGGTAATGCGGGACAGAATAGCCCCTGTCCGGTAGACCCCCTCGGTAACCGGGACCACAAGGGACACATCCGCCATCTTTCGTAGGGAATTGTCCGTGTCCCGGGTTAGGGTTATGATCTTCGCCCCCTGTTTTTTCACGTTAGTTGCCACGGACAGCATCGAAGGAGTTTCTCCCGAGTAAGAAATAACGAAGGCCACATCGGTAGGTCGCAAGGTGCAGGAAGCTGTTACCTGCAGATCCGAATCCGCAGAAAACACACAGAGTAACCCTAACCGAAGGAGTTTCAGATGAATGTCCATCGCCACGAGGGCGGAGGCTCCGATTCCGAAGGTATAGACAGCCCGAGCATCCCGTACTAGTTTCACCGTTTGTTCCAGCTTCGGTAGATCGATCAATGATTCCAAGCAAGAAAGACTTCTCTGGAAACTACGGAGGATACCCTTTACCAGTTCCCCCGGGTCCACTCCTGGTTTCAACTCCACATCGGGCAGAAAAGGCACTTCAGTTGCTCGAAACACGTCGTGGGAAAGCCTCAGTTTGAAATCACCGTAGCTCCGGGCCCCGATTCTCCGGCAGAACCGTACAATGGCCGCCTGGCTCACCCCTACCCGATTGGAGAGTTGGGCCACCGTAAGGGATAGAACATCCTGGGGATTCTGGAGCACAAAGGAAGCGATCTTTCCTTCGGTAGCGGAGAATCGAGGATTCTGTTCCCGGATGACGAAAAGGATGCTATCCACTTAGAGTTCATCCCTCCCCTCCCGCAATCGCGAATAAGTTCCCAGAGCAATGGCTCTGCGCACATTCCCTCCCGCCTGCTCTAATAGGAACTCTGCCTGCTCTCGTCCCACCCCCGCGGATACCATCACGATAGCGGTTTTGGGTTTCTTGCCCGAGGCTTCGAACGCTGCCTGGGCCGTTTCCCTGCTGCACCCCGTAACCCGCTGGATCAACCGGTAGGAACGTTCCACCAACTTTCGGTTTACCGGCGTGAGATCGATCATGAGGTTCTTGTACACTTTGCCCAAAAGGATCATGCTGGCAGTGGTGAGCATATTCAACACCATCTTCTGAGCTGTTCCGGCCTTCAACCGGGTGGAACCCGCAATGATCTCGGGCCCCACATCCAGATAGATTTTGTGCTTAGCCACCTGAAAGGTCTTGGAGTTACGGTTACAACTGATGGCTCCCGTTACAGCCCCCAGATCCCGGGCATAGGATAACGCCGATAGCACATAGGGTGCCTGTCCCGAAGCGGTAATCCCCACTAGCACATCCATCTCCCCAAATCCGATTCCCTGTAAATCCCGGACCCCGTCTTCCTCCCGGTCTTCCGCATTCTCGATGGAACGGGTTAGGGCCTCCCTGCCTCCCGCAATCAACCCCTGTACCATCTCGGGAGGAGTCCCAAAGGTGGGAGGACACTCGGAGGCGTCCAGCACCCCTAGCCGACCCGAGGTTCCTGCCCCAATGTAAATGAGGCGTCCCCCTTTCCGGAAGGTTTTAACTATATCTTCGATCAGGGCAGCGATCTGGGGAAGCACTTCCTCTACTGCCAGTGCTACCTTTTTATCTTCCTGGTTCATCACCTTTACGATGCCGAGAGCATCCATGGAATCGATGTTTTCCGAGAGGAGGTTGGGCTGTTCCGTTGTGTACGTGTCCAGAGAATCTTCTGGTATATTCACCTTTTCCCCTCCATGGCTTGAAGAATCTCGATACACACCATCAATGCCCGGGGAATATGGAAAAACCCTTTCCACTTGCCTCCCTTCAGAGGGCTTGCCACCGATCCATCCCGGTGCAAGTACCCATACCACTCTCCATAGGAAGGATCCGGGAAATGGGAAAAGGTGTACGCATCCACCCGTTGGAACCATTCCCAGAACGTTTGGTTTCCTGTGTAACGGTACGCGAGTAGGAAGGCGCAAAGGGCCTCCACATGGACCCACCAAAGTTTCATGTCCGATTCCAGCTTTTCAGGGGGATACCCTTTCCAGTCCTGGTAGTAGAAGAACCCCCCATGCGAAGGGTCCCATCCCCGATCCGCGGTCCAGAGCATGGCTTCTGCCGCCTGTTCCATCGTTTCCCGATCGCCTTGTTCCCGCGCATAGAGAAGGAGGAACCAAAGAGTCTCTAGGGCATGACCGGGGTTCAGCAGTCGGCCTTCCATGCAATCGGGATGCGAACCATCGGGAGCAACCCGTTCGAACACCACCCGTTCCTTCCGGTCGATATGAAGATTGAGGATTTGGCGTTTGGCCTCTTCCGCTAGGGATCGAAGGGTCTCGGTAGGGAGAAAGTTCCTTAAAACCTGGTACATCCAGAGGTCCATCATGGGAAAACTCATGGCCCGAAGAGACCGAGTCTCCGGAATCTGTTTAGTCCACCTACCCTTGGGACAGGGTTTCCGTCGTTGGATTAGTTCGAACAGTGCGATCCCTTCCCTCTTCGCCCATTCCTCTCCTGTCATCCGATAGTAGGAGGAAAAGGCAGCCAACACGAAGTAATCGGAAAACAAGTTGTAGGGAACCACCAGGGGCTTACCCCAACGATCCAGAGAAAAATAGTACCCTTCCTCGGTACGAGCATGGTGATAGAGAAACTCCGCCCCCAGGCGAGCCAATTCGATCCAACGACTTTTCTTTTCAGGGAACCGGTCCCCGTACCGGTAGGCCAATTCTGCGAAGGTCCAAACCTCTCTCGCTTGCATCCAGGTAAACTTGTCCGTATCGAACACGGTTCCATCCCGATCCAGACAGGTAAAGTACCCTCCCGCCTCCTCATCGGGAGAAAATTGCTCCCAAAAGGGGATGATCTGCTGGAACAGTTCCCTTTCGTACCGTTCCCGGATTTGGCGTAATTCATGGTTTGGGACTCTTGATTGATTCGTATTAGTATTTTCTTGGCTCACTTTTTATTTCTCCTATTCTGACATTCCCCCCGTTCATGTATCCTTTCCGCTTATTTCACCGCCCCCGCAGTCATCCCTCGAATGAAGTAGTTGGACATCAAGAGGTAAAGGATCAACATGGGAAGGATGGCAATGGAAAGACCGCTAAATAACAGGCTCCAGTTGGTGCTGTACTGTCCAAAGAAGGAAGAGAGTCCCACGGGTAGGGTCTTCAACCGGTCGCTCTGGATGAACACCAGGGGGAAGAAAAAGTCGTTCCAGATAGGTACCGCGTTGTAGATCGTTACCAGAGCCAGGGCGGGAACCGAGACCGGCATCACGATCCGGCTATAGATGGAAAGGTCGCTACAGCCATCGATCCGGGCCGCGTACTCCAACTCCTTCGGCACTGTCTTCATGAATCCCGATAGAATGAACACTGTAGAGGGAAGCCCCATGGCGATGAAGATCAGGATGATGGACAGGTGCCGATCCATCAGGCCGAGGCTCTTCACGAGGATGAACAGAGGAATGATGGCGGCTTTCAGGGGGAGCATGATCCCGCTGAGGAACAGGAGATACAAGAGGAAAGATAATCTAAAGGAATATCGGGAAAGTCCATAGGAAGCCATGGACCCAAAGAGAAGGACAAACGCCATGGAAACGGCGGTGACCCAGAGACTGTTCCCGAAGTATCGGTAGAACCCCTTCTCTACCCATACGACCCAATAGTTCTGCCATTGAAACGTTCTAGGAAACCCAAAGGGATTCTGAAAGATTTCCCGGGTAGTTTTGAGGGAAGAAACCACCATGTTAAAAAGGGGATAGAAGATCAAAGCCACGTACACCCCCATTAAAAGGTGGAACACGAGTAGAACAAGATTCTTCCCCCAGTGAGAAGGACTGTAGCGAAGATCTGTATTCATGGTTCTTCCCCTTTCATAGTTCCACCTCCCGCCTCCGGCTTATCGCGATGAAGCCGGCGGAAGCGAGAAAGGTGAGAAGGTAGATCACCACCCCGATGGCACTCCCGATTCCGATCTCTGGATTCCCCGAATCCACGGATCCAAAGGCGGTACGATAGAACAAGGTGCCGATGGTGTCGGTGGAATAGTTGGGGGACCCATCTAGCCCGGTCATGGTGTAAATCTGTTCAAACACGTTGAGGCTCCCGATTAAGGTCAATACGGTGATGACCGTCAGAGCCGGCACAATGAGGGGCAGGACGATACGGGAAAATACTTGGGTTTCCCTGGCTCCGTCGAGGTAAGCCGCCTCTAGGCAATCGAGGGGGATAGCGTCTATGGCGGCGAGAAAAACTAGGGAAGGGAATCCCACCCACCTCCAGATGTTCACGGCAATGATGGAGAAAGTGGCGATCGACTCCTCTCCCAACCAAGCTCGGCTGTACTCCTCTAACCCAACAAGTTTCAGAAAGGCATTCACCAAGCCGTTGGGTTTCAGGTACAACCCCCAGAGGAACCCAACAGCCACGATGGAGAAAAGCACGGGAATGAAGAATGTCCGCCGAAAGAATCCATGGCCAGGAATCCGTCGGCTCAACAGGTACCCGAAAACCAGACCAAGGATATTCTGCACCAGCATGGTTACCAGGAACCACTTGCCATTGTTCCGTAAAGCGTTGAAGAACCTTTCCCGATAGGGGGAGGTGAAGAAGATTCTGCGGAAGTTTCCGAATCCCACCCACTCCCCCCGGATCAACTGGTTCCAGCTGAACAGACTATTGAAAAGGGAAAGGAACAAGGGTAGGAGGATGAAAAGGGCCACGATCACAAGGCCAGGCAACACAAAGAAGGTAATCCAGAGGCTTTTCTGTAAGTCTTTGCTCAGTACCATGCCCTCATCCTCCTACGTCTTCGGGCGGGTTATCCTCGTTATTTCTGGAAAGGCTTGTAGTAGGTGGCGATCCCTTCCTGGATCTGTTTGCATACCTCAGCGGCGGTAAGTTTGCCTGCGAACATCCCTTGCAAGGCTGCTTGGGCCAGAGAGGAACCTGTGGGCTGCTGGTATCGGAACCCTACGAGGAATATGTAAGGAGTGCTGTGCTTCTGGACTGAAAGCACCTTCGCGATGAAGGGATTCGCCGTGGGATCGATTCCCGGCACCTGAGACACCTGTTTCAGTTCCTTAATAAAAGCTTCCCCCGTGGTCTTGCTGGCAAAGAAACGGAGGAGTTTTGCGGCCTCCGCCTTCTTGGTGGAAGCGGCATTCATGCTAAAGTTCCCATCCGCGTAGGTAGAAACGTAGTTGGGTTCCCCCTCCTTGGCTGAGGGTCCCGGGAAAAAGTCGTACTGCAGATCCGGGTTTTGGGAAGAAAAGTACCCTGCCTCGAAAGACCCTCCGATGAAATGGCCCGCTTGTTCGTTGATAAAAGCGGCCTGCATGTCCGTGTAACTCACACCCATGTACATGGGGGGCATGTAGGGAATCAGGTCCCGAAGCTTGTCGATGGCCTGCACGAACTTAGGATCCAGGAAGTTCGTTTCCCCCTTGATCACCTTGTTGAAGAACTCGTTAGCCCCATAGAAGTTGGGGGCTAGGGCTCCCATCATCACTTCCAGGGTCCACCCATCCTTCGCTCCATTGGCTAAAGGTTGGATCCCTGCCTTTTTCATGGCTTCCAGGTTAGCGAGAAACTTGTCCCAAGTAGAAGGAACGCTTAAGCCCAGCTTCTGGTACATTTTCTTATTGTAGTACACGAACAGAGTCTGACTGGCGAAGGGGACTCCATAGATCTTCCCGTCTTTGATGGATGTGGCACCCCTGCGCGCCGCTTCGGAGAAGTCCTTTAACTCAGGAACCCAATTCTCCAGCGGTTCCATATATCCCGATTGGGCAAAACTTTCTAGGCCACCATAGGCTCGACTCTGGAACACGTCGGGTCCCGATTTTCCGCTTAAAGCGGCGGATAGAATCGTGTTGTATTCTGTATTCTTGTGGGCCGTCTGTACCACCTGAATGCCCGGATTCTGCTGCTGGAAGATCCCGATCAGCTTGTTGTACACCGCCACGTCCTCCGGCCTCCAGGTCCAGAACTGGATTACCACGGGAGCGGCACTCGGGGCGGGCGCTGCTTTCGGGGCTGCCGGCGCGGATGCCCCCGGGGTGGGAGTTTCGGATTTCTCTTTCGAGCCACCCGCGAAGAGGGAAACGGCAGAAACCAGAAGTAGAAGCGCCACTATCCCATTCGATCGTCTTGACATACGAACCTCCTTGATAATTTGAAATAAAATTTCAACTTTTTTAGTTTATATGTCGTATTTTCCCCTTGTCAAGAAGAATTGTTTCAAATATGCTGGTACATTGAGGAGATACTGTATGGGAATGGATAGTCTTACTTCCCTGGAGAAAATCCCCACGAGAATTTGCAAAAATTCAAGGGAGGCGGTCCAGTGGGTCGCGCAGGAAATAGCCCAGCTGATCCGAAGTCGTAGCCAGGAAGGAAAACCCTGCGTGCTAGGACTCGCCACAGGATCCACACCACTGGGGATTTACGAGGAGTTGATCCGTATCCACCGGGAAGAAGGGCTTTCCTTTTCCAACGTTTTCACCTTCAACCTGGATGAGTACTACCCTATTCGGCGAGATGATCCACAGAGTTATTGGCACTTCATGCACCAGCATTTTTTCCAGCACCTAGACATCCCTTCTTCCCATATCCACCTCTTGAACGGAGAAATACCCGCCCCTGAAGTCCAGTCTCACTGCGAGCAGTACGAACAGGAAATAGATAAACTGGGAGGGATTGATATCCAAATCCTAGGAATCGGCCGTACAGGGCATATTGCTTTTAATGAGCCTGGTTCCTCTAGGAACAGCCGTACCCGATTGATCCATCTGGATAAGATCACCCGGATCGACGCGTCCAGCGATTTTTTCGGCGAAGAGTACGTGCCTCGACGGGCACTGACCATGGGAATCGAGACGATTTTAAAAGCTCGAAGGATCTTCCTCCTTGCCTTTGGAGAGCACAAAGCGGAAATCATTGCCAAGACAGTGGAAGGGCCCGTTACGCCCAACGTGCCTGCCAGCTTCCTGCAGGAACATCCCAATACCCTGATCCTACTGGACCCATCTGCCGGAGCTCGCTTGACCCGGATCCAATCCCCCTGGTTACTAGGGGAGATCCCCTGGGACTTTCCCACAATCCGGAAGGCGGTGATATGGTTAGCCCGCAAGGTGGAAAAACCTATCCTGAAACTCACCGATGAGGATTACAACGAACACGGCTTGCAGGGACTATTAGCGGATCGGGGACCGGCGTACGATATCAATATCGAGGTCTTTCGGTCCCTCCAGGACACTATTACCGGCTGGCCTGGAGGGAAACCTGCTCCCGCTCGTCGCCCCGGAGATCGGCGCCGTGCCACGGACGACATCTTTCCCAAACGGATCCTCGTGTTCTCTCCCCATCCGGACGATGACGTGATCTCCATGGGAGGCACCCTATTGCGGCTGGTGCAGCAGGGGCATGAAGTGCATACCGCGTACCAGACTTCGGGAAGCATCGCGGTATTCGATTCCGACGCCCTCCGGTTCGCTCAGTTCGTGGAGGAGTTCAGTTTGCTCTTTGGGATGGATACCGCCGTGTCTTCCTCAATCCATAGGAGAATTGAAAAATTTCTAACCGAAAAAAAACCGGGACAACCGGACAGTAACGACGTAATCCTTATCAAGCAGCTGATCCGCAAAAGTGAAGCCATCGCGGCCTGCCGGTACTGCGGCATCCCCTTGGAACGAGTCCACTTCCTCAACATGCCCTTCTACGAGACTGGCCGAGTAACGAAACAACCTCTTTCAGAGAAAGACATAACCCTGATCGTGGAAATCTTGCAAAAAGTAAAACCCCATCAGATCTACGCTGCCGGTGACCTCTCCGATCCCCATGGCACCCATCGGGTCTGCCTTACTGCCCTTCTAAGAGCTCTGAAGCACCTGCAAGGAGAACCATGGATGAAATCCTGCGAAGTCTGGTTGTACCGAGGCGCTTGGCAAGAATGGGACCCGGAAGAAATCGAGATGGCGGTACCCCTTTCTCCGCAGGAACTATTAAGAAAAAGGTACGCTATCTTTAAGCATCAGTCCCAGAAGGACAAGGCCCTGTTCCCTGGACACGACCAGCGAGAGTTCTGGCAACGGGCGGAACACCGGAACCGGGAAACCGCCCGGCTCTACGACAAATTAGGACTCGCGGAGTACGAAGCCATCGAGGGGTTCGTTCGGGCGGTGAGTCTCACGGAGCTGTGGGATTAAACCAACCCCAACGATTCTTTATTCCACCGGTCCCGGCGGGTCTTCGCGGCGTCTACCCCGAACCCCCATCCACACAATGTGGGCGCTAACTCCAACGGCTATCCCTATCAACAAAAATCTAAGCCCTAGACTTTGTGCCACGAACACCACGGAAACAAGGATGGTTCCCCACAACAAAGCGAGGGTAACGATCTTCATGGCGAGCGGAACGCCCCGGCCTTCCCGGTAATTCCGGATATAGGCACCTAACCAACGGTTAGCCATAAGCCAGGTATAGAACCGTTCAGACCCCTTGGCGTAGCAGGCGGCCGTCAACAACAGGAATGGGGTAGTGGGAAGGAGAGGAAGGAAGATGCCAAGGATCCCCAAGCTTAGGGACAGACTCCCTAAAAGGATCAGGATACTACGGGTGAATCGATGCATGGGCTTTCCTTGCCTCCATTCAATAGGTTAAGTACTATTAAAGCATGAATCTGGGTAAAGGAGTAAGGAATAGCCTAATAGTACTCCTGGTTTTTTTCATCAGCATAGTTAGTTTTTCACTCTTTACCCCGTTCAAAACCGCTTTCCAGGCTGTAAAAGGGCAATTTCAAAGCCAGACAGGTGATTTACCCTCTTCCAAAACCCCCCTCCTCATTAGAAATTTCGAGTATCCTTTCCGTCCTTTAGAGGGTCCTTTCATCGTGGCGGTGCAACCAGGACACTGGGAAGTGCACGCGTTGCCCGATGAACTCCGGCGTTTACGAAATAGCACAGGAGCGGAGCACGAAGGCTTACGGGAAGTTGACATAAACCTTCAGGTCGCCCGTGCGCTGTTGGAACTTATGGCCGCAGAAGGATGGAAAGGGGTGCTGGTCCCCGCCACGGTACCTCCCGGGTTACGGGTGGACGCGTTCATCTCTATCCACGCGGATTATGGTAACGACCCTTCTCTTGAGGGATGGAAACTGTCCTCCCCCTTCCGGTCATCCACGGCTAGCCGTGATTTAGCCAAAGCGTTGGAACAGGCATTCGCGAGAATGGGAGTCGAACAGGACTGGGTTAGAATGGCTCGTTCACTCGATGCAGGGAACTTCGTAAACCCTCCTCCGAAAAGCCCGACACCTCCCACGGTAAACATGCGGGGATACTTTGGCTTTAACTACAGGCGTTTCGAGCACAGCATAAGTCCCTATACCCCCGCTGTCCTAATCGAATTGGGATACCTAACCAATCCCAACGACCGCACACGGCTGACCCAAACCCCTGAACTATACGCTCGGACGATTATTTCGGGTCTTAAAACGTACTTCCAACACTATCACCATCGTAATGAATCGTACCTAACCCCTCCCCATTACCCATGGGTATCCGTAGGTCCCGAAAGTACCATGGTTTACCAGTTCCCGACAAGGGAGTCTTCCCGCCTTTGGGTCCTGGAGCCAGGGACGGTCCTCCTACCCGTTGACGAAAAAGGGGAATGGTACGAGGTATTCGTGCGAGCGAAATTTTCTACCGGATGGGTCTTGAAGCAAGCCACCCAACCCGCCACGGATCCTCGATGGCCCATGCCTGGAGAAGGGCCAAATCCTCCTGTATCCAATGGCGGGAACTCGTCACAGAGCTATTCACACCCTAATTGAGAGTAATGATTATGAATGCAGTGCATATATGCCGTAATATCAGGACAATTATTCCTTAAATTACGCTATTTTTTGTATTTTAATTCCTAATTATACGCCTATTCCTGGACAATAAGACCCTGTTATTGTATACTTATCTTGCCTATGAAAAACCGCAAAATTGCACTGTTTATAAAAGAAGGTCGGGACAAACCGGGTCATCATAGAATCCTTGTGTTGACCGGAGCTAGACAGGTAGGTAAAACAACCCTTGCACGGCAGTGTTTTCCAGATTATCCATTTATATCTATTGAGGATCCGGTACTTCGACCGACCTATGCCCGACTTACTGCCGCTCAATGGAAAGAACTGTATCCTAATGCTATTTTAGATGAGGTTCAGAAAGAGGTCCGGCTTATAGAAAGTATCAAATCTGTCTATGACCAGTGGGAGAATCCGCGGTATGTATTGACCGGATCGAGCCAACTCCTGTTACTGGAAAAAGTGCGTGAAAGCCTCGCCGGCCGCTGTATTATTATCGATCTGTATCCTCTCACAATCCCAGAACTTGAAACCGAAAGCTGGGAAGATCCAGTGCCAAACTCCCTATATCAAACCCTGCTATTAAATCCTAAGGTTGTTTCCGAAGAAGTAAGAGCCCTTTTTCCGGATTTTCGTATCCATCCTCGATACGCAAATATCATGAAAGCCTGGGACCACTACGTTGCCTTTGGGGGATACCCTGCGCTGACTGATCCGAGGTTTTTCGATGAAGACAGGTATGTATGGCTCGCAAATTATGTCCGAACATATCTTGAGAGGGATATCCGGGATTTATCGGACTTCAGGAATCTGGAACCCTTTGTAAAACTCCAGCGATATATAGCATTGCAGACAGCCTCTCTTGTAAACCACTCGAGCATTAGTCAACATGTTGGTGTATCACCTAAAACAGTACAGAGATACCTTCGGTATTTGGAACTTAGTTACCAGGTTCTGGTTCTGCCTGCATGGTCAAGAAATGAAGGACGGCGGTTGATTAAGTCTCCCAAAGTACACTTACTAGACCCAGGGGTACTCAGAGCTATTATCCAGAAACGGGGAATCCCCTCTGGACAGGAATTCGAGAGTTTTGTAATTGCAGAACTCTACAAGCAGGCGAAAACGATCCTGAAGGGTACTCGTTTCTTCTTTCTCCGCACGGTGGATGGCCGGGAAGTGGATCTCCTAGTGGAACTTGCTGAGGGTTACATAGCATTTGAAATTAAACATTCCGAACGGGCACTTCCCGTAGACGCCCGGCATTTAAGGGATTTAAGTACTCTACTTGACAAACCCCTTCTACATTCCTTTGTGCTTTCCCAGGACACAGAAACTAGAACCCTTTTCCCGGGTATAACTGCCTTGCATGTAGGATACTTTTTGGGGTAGGGGCATAGTTGAAGAAGTGACAACTATCGCCTCTTTTCTCTATTGATTCTTTTTATAAATCGATTTATAAGGGACGCTATCAATCGAAAGGAGGGCTCATGGTGAAATGTCCGCAAACGGGAAGGACCTGATCATTCGGTTGGACAAGGTTTGCATGGCCTACGGGGGACATCAAGTCTTGTTCGACGTTTCTTTGGAGGTTGGGAAACGGGAGTTCCTGACGATTCTAGGTCCAAGCGGTTGCGGAAAGACTACAATCCTTCGGCTGATCGGGGGTTTCGAAACTCCTACCGCCGGTGAAATCTATTTCGAAGGTCAACCTTTTTCTTCCGTGCCTCCTTACAAACGCCCAATCAATACCGTTTTTCAGAAATATTCCCTATTCTCTCATCTCAATGTGTTCGAAAATATCGCCTTTGGATTGCGGATCCGAAAACAACCCGAAGGGGTGATAAAGGAAAAGGTCAGCCGCATGCTGGAATTGGTGAACCTTAAGGGGTTCGAGAAGCGGAGCGTGCATTCTCTTAGTGGAGGGCAGCAGCAACGGGTAGCCATTGCCCGGGCCCTAGTGAATGAGCCTAAGGTTCTTCTCCTCGATGAGCCGTTGGGAGCTCTTGACCTGTACTTAAGGAAAGAGATGCAGCTGGAATTGAAAAACATGCAGACTAGCCTTGGTATCACCTTCATCTACGTTACCCATGACCAGGAAGAAGCCCTCACCATGTCCGACACGGTGGTGGTGATGAATCAAGGAAGGATCCTCCAGAAGGGCACACCGGAAGAGATCTACAATGAACCAAAGAATGTGTTCATCAGCAAATTCATTGGGGAAAGCAACATTTTCGAAGGGGTCATGCCACAGGATGGGGAAGTGGTATTCTGCGGGAAGAAATTCCCCTGTGTGGACAGGGGCTTTTCGCGGGATGAACCTGTATATGTTCTGATTCGACCCGAAGATGTGCAAACCGTGGAACCCCAATCGGGGCTCCTCAAAGGGAAAGTGCAATCGGTGGTATTCAAGGGTGTTCATTACGAGATGATCGTACGGGAGAACGGACATCAGTGGATGATTCACAGTACGAAGAGCTTGAAAGTAGGAGAAGAGATCGGTCTATATTTCACGCCAGAAGATATTCATGTCATGAAGCGGAACGGGGTAGCACCATGAAAACTGTGGCGTCAAGGGAAACCCGAAACCTTCTCCAGTATCCCTACCTTCTGTGGTCTAGCCTATTCATCGTGGTTCCTTTGGTTCTAGTGCTCTGGTATAGCTTTACCACTCCTACTCCAACGGGAAGATACGAGTTTTCTATCTCCAACTATCGCAGATTCTTCGAGCCTGTGTACCTTCGGGTCATGAGCCGTTCCATTCTATTAGCCTTCGAAGCTACCCTGATCTGCCTCGCCTTAGGGTATCCTGCAGCCATGATCATGGTCCGGCTAGGTTCTAAATGGAGGAACACCTTACTACTCTTATTGGTTCTACCCATGTGGATCAACTTTCTCCTTCGGACCTATTCCTGGATGGTCCTGTTGGGGAGGCAGGGTGTCCTGAACCAGCTCCTCCAATGGATGGGGTTACCTCCCCAAAGTATCCTCTACTCTCGGGGTGCCGTACTCATAGGGATGGTGTACAACTTCCTTCCTTTCATGATTCTTCCCCTCTATACGTCGCTATCCAAAATCGGTAAAGAGCAGATCGAAGCGGCTGAGGATCTAGGAGCGAACCGGTTCGATGTGTTTCGACGCGTCATCTTCCCCCTGAGTCTACCGGGAATCTTGACCGGAACCACTATGGTTTTCATGCCTGCGGTGAGCACTTTCGTGATCTCCGCTCTCCTCGGCGGAGGTCAGGACATGCTGATCGGGAACTTGATCGAACAACAGTTCCTTAGTACCGGTGATTGGCATTTTGGATCTGCCCTATCCATTCTCATGATGGTCATCATCCTTATTGCCATGACTGTCGTTTCTCTCACTGACAAGGGAAAAACCTTCGAGGAGGGGAACCTATGGTGAAGCTCAGAAATCACGCTTCCCTTTCCAAGGTCTACATTCTACTGGTTCTCCTGTTCCTCTACGCTCCCATTGGGGTACTGATCATCTTTTCCTTCAACAACCTTCGATCCACTTCTGTCTGGGGCGGGTTTTCCCTTCGATGGTATCGGGAACTTTTACAGGATCGACAGATCTTATCCGCCCTGTACTATACCCTATCGATCGCGATCCTTTCTTCTATCATTTCCGCCGCAGCAGGAACGGTAGCTGCCATTGGCATCCATCGGATGCATCCTATTGCTCGAAAAGTCGTCCTTGCCATCAATAATGTGCCTGTCCTAAATCCTGATATCGTAACGGGTGTCTCCCTCATGACGTTGTTCACGGCTCTTCGCCTAAGATTGGGATTCACCACCCTCTTGCTCTCCCATATCACCTTCAACATTCCCTATGTGGTGCTCTGTATCCTGCCTCGACTTCGACAGATTCCTAAAGAAGTCACCGAAGCCGCTATGGATCTAGGCGCAACGCCACCCTATGTATTTTTCCATGTGATTCTCCCAGAAATTCGCTCCGCCATCTTCACAGGATTCCTCATCGCGTTCACCCTCAGTGTGGATGATTTCGTCATCAGTTTCTTCACTACAGGAAGTGGGGTGAACAATCTACCCATCGTGGTATACTCGATGGCTCGTAGGGGGATCAATCCCAAGATCAACGCTGTATCCAGCCTACTGTTCATTACCGTGTTTTGTCTCTTGATGATCATAAACAAACGGGACACAAACATTCAGAAATTGGAGGTATGACGATGAAACGATTTTTAAAACTGGCCTTCATGGGTCTATTCTTGGTGCTTCTAGTGTGCGGTTGCACGAAGAAGTCTGTCGTGTTGAACGTGTACAATTGGGGAGATTACATCGACGAAACGGTGCTGAAGGATTTCGAGAAGGAAACAGGAATCAAGATCAACTACGAAACCTTTGCCACCAACGAGGACATGTACATCAAAGTGAAACAGGGTGGGACCAAGTACGATGTGCTCGTTCCCTCGGACTATATGATCGCCCGCATGATCCGGGAAGGATTGCTGGAAAAGATCGATATCCAAAAACTTAAAAACTACAACGCTCTCGATAAGCGGTTTTTAGGATTCCAGTTCGATCCAAAGAACGAATACTCCGTTCCCTACATGTGGGGCACTTTCGGGATTCTGTACAATACCAAGAAGGTTACCGATCCTGTGGATAGCTGGGCCATCCTCTGGAACCCCAAATACAAGAAGCAGATCCTCATGATGGATTCGGTACGGGACTGCTTGGCCGTGGCTTTCCTACGGTTGGGGTTTTCCATCAATTCCACCAACAAGGAAGAACTCCAGAAAGCGAAGGAACTTCTCATCCAGCAAAAACCCCTGGTATTGGCCTACGTGGGGGACAATGGAAAGGACATGATGGCCGCGGGAGAAGCGGCCTTGGCGATGAGTTGGTCGGGAGACGCCGTTACCGTGCGAAAGCAGAACCCCGACCTAGCCTACGTCATCCCCAAGGAGGGAACCAATCTCTGGGTAGACTCTTTAGTAATTCCCAAGAACTCAGAGCATAAGGAAGAAGCTTTCCTGTTTATCGATTTCCTGAACCGCCCCGAAATCGCCAAACGGAACGTGGAGTTCATCGGATACGCTACACCCAACCGGAAGGCCTTCGAACTATTGCCTCCTGAGGTACAGAAGGATCCTGTGGCATACCCTCCCAATGAAATCTTACAGAGATGCCACGTGTATATCGATCTCGGTTCGTTCCTGGAAGAGTACAACAAAGTTTGGACAGAGATTAAGAGTGAGTAGTTTAGATCACCCCATCGACCGCCGGGGTACGGATAGCGAAAAGTGGGACCGGTATGATCCTGACGTGCTCCCCCTATGGGTAGCGGACATGGATTTTCCCTCCGCTGAACCCATCGTGCGAGCCTTACGGGAACGTATCGAGCACCGGGTGTTTGGGTACACGAACGAGGTGAGAGGATTACGAGAAGCCGTACTCGGATGGCTGGAGGAACGGCATCATTGGAAGGTACAAGCGGAAGACATCGTGTTCCTGCCCGGAGTGGTGGTGGGATTCAACCTGGCCGCTCGAGCCTTTGGAAAGGAACCCACAGAGTGTTTCCCTTCATTCCAGTCTAGCTCCCTTTCTAGGGACAGTAGGGGAGGCGGTGTGTTGATCCAACCTCCCGTGTATCCTCCTTTTCTTTCCGTGGGGAACAACGCGGGGGTCCCATTGCTCGAGAATCCCCTCCTCCCGCCGCCCCGCGTGGTCAGAGCCTACATCGAAGAGCCCCAAAGCACGGCGTATCTAGAACGCTTCGAACATGATCGGTACGAAATCGACTTCGATCACTTCCAAGCCTGCCTGAACCAAAAGCCTTCCCTTTTCCTCCTTTGTA
>OGCI01000744.1_pt1 | contig 32952 bp, 28 predicted proteins | sample 1570021 | NCBI WGS metagenome assembly OGCI01 (sample SAMN06264664, study PRJEB24512) | hot springs metagenome | isolation source: Hot spring water | place: South Africa: Tshipise | collected 2015-06-21 | reverse complement strand
CTCGGTTCCCTTCCTGATTGCATTATCCCCTCCCACTAAAGCCAAGAGCCGACAACCAGACAAAAGAGGCGTAGCAATTAGCATGAGGACTGATCGGGATATCTCCGGAAAAACCGTTTTGAAGTACCGCCCCCAATCAACCCGAAAGACAGAAACTAATTGTTAGCGGTTCAACATTCTAACAGTTAAAAATCGATTTTTTCAATTGTTTCCAAGCAGATACACGTAAGAAGCTGGCGCGTGAGGACGCTTGGGCATCTCGACACACTTTCTGCGGGCTTCAGGCGTAAAAGATTTCCGGATGCTTTCGCAAATGAAATCGCGAAAACCGTTCAGTCTTAATAAAAAAGGGTCTTTGCTAACTTTCTTAATGTAATCCCCAAAAAGACGAAAACGGCGCCAACCACGACCGCGTATAAACCAATCAACCAGGCAACGGCGGTCACACCTCCCTCGGGATGAGTGAGCATCAGAAGCCCAAAGAGAACTGAAAGAAAACCCGCCGCGAGTAGGGCTGTCTTTATCCAGGACCCCGAGGGAAGAAAAAGGGCGACCAATAATTCAAAAAAACCCGAGGCGATCGCCCAAATGGCAATCACGTAAAGCAAAGCAACCGCTGACAAACCCGGCCAGGCCAACACTATGATTCCGACAAGGAGCGCCGCAAGCCCCCTTAAGATGAGGGGAAATCTGCGTCGCGCAAGCTCGCCCCTTAAAAACGCCGAAAAAACCAGGAAAACGCCGTCAAGCACAGTGTATATTCCGAAGAGAAGCAATAGGGCAAGAGCAGTTATATGAGGCCAAGAGAGGGCAAATATCCCGAAGAGAACAAGAAGTGCCCCCCTCAACACAAGTGTCCACCAGTTGTTGAGAATAAAATACCCTGGTCCACGCAACAGTCGAAACATAATCGCTACCTCCGGGGCATACATGAAAAGCAATTTGCGAACGTGCCGCTCGTGCGTTGGTGCGGGGAGAGGGAATCGAACCCTCACGTCCAAAGGACAGCGGGTTTTAAGCCCGCCCCGTCTACCAGTTCCGGCATCCCCGCATCCCGGCGTAAAACGCGGTGTATGCTTGAGGCATGCGAAGCTCAAACGGCTTCCTCAATAAATTATACTTACAAATTCGCCATCTTGGAGTCAATCAAGTTCCCCTTCTAAAACGCATGTGTTAAAAATATTTTTTAGAAAACAGACGATGAAAAATGCGAAAAGCCTCGTGCGGACTTGGTCGATTGTGAACCGGAAACCTCCCCTATCAGAACATTCTCTTATGCAGGTCGATAACCATTCCGTCGAGTATATCTTTTTCGCTGACAGTTATGTTATCGAAACCCACGAGTCTCATTATCGACTTTAGAACCCCAATCCCCCCAACAATGACATCGGCTCTCCCTGGGTCAAGACCTGGGACTTTTCTCCGTTTCGCCAGCGGCATGCGGGCAAGTTCGAGATAAGCCCTTTCCACATCTTCGATGCGCAGAGAAGAGCCGTGTATCAGGCTCGAATCATATTCGGCTATTCCCTGAACAATTGCGGAAACGGTGGTTACGGTGCCAGCGAGCCCAATTGCCCTGTCGCATTTTGAGGCGCAAAGATTTTTAACAACAGGCTCCAACTGGGAAACTATGAAAGTCTCCATTTTCGCAAGGTGGATGGGAGAGGGCGGATCCTCTGATAAAAATCTTTCCGACATCCGAACGCATCCAACGTCCACGCTTACAACTCTTATTTGCCTCTCGGGCTCGATCTCAATGCCCGCCGACTGCGCGGGCATATCAAATTCTTTTTCAGAACCTTCCATTTCCGAATCTTCCGGCGCGCCGCAGGAACCCTCATCCCCGTAACCATCCACTATGATTTCCGTGCTCCCTCCGCCTATGTCAAACACCAAAAAGCGCATCCTTCCACTCCCGCTGCCCTCCACGTCGGATACCGCCCCGAGAAAACTCAGCCGCGCCTCTTCCGGGCCGCTCAAGATCTCCGGGCGGAGACCGCATCTTTCCTCAACGCTTTCTAAAAATTCCTCCCGGTTCTGGCAGTCGCGAAGAGCGCTTGTTGCCGCCGCTCTCACGGCAACGGGTAAGTGCCCTTTCGTCATGCTCACGTATTCCTCTATTACGGATATTGTTCGCAAAACGGCCTGGGGTGCGAGCAGTCCGGTCGCGTCCACGCCCTCCCCGAGCCGCGTTATTCTCATCTCGCGTAGAACGGGAAATGTCTTTCTTCCGTCGCACTCCGCAACAAGAAGCCTCGTCGAATTTGTGCCGATGTCAATCGATGCAAGTATCGGGCGGTCTGGCACAGTCAATTCCTCCTAACTCCATTATCTTCGGAAGCAAGATTGCTCCCGCGATTCCCTTTGTTTTCCTATGAGATTCTGATAAAAACTCGCAGGAGAGCCTCTTCAACCCATCTTCAAGTGACGGCATCCCTGTCCTTCCCAAATCTTTTCTGTTATCTCTTCGCAGCGCCTCGAACCCGTTTGTGGCTAACATGTAGGCAAGATGAGCGTGAAGGCATTTGACCTTTCCCACTTTTCCCCAAGCGATGCCCCTTTCGCCAATTGTCAAAAGCCCCTTCTCGTCGAAACAAAGGGAGCATATCTCCCTGCTGAGTTGTGAAAACCTTTTTTCCTCTTCGAGAAAGGCTTGCCAGATCTCATCATGCGCACGAAGCATGCCTGATATTCTTTTGATTTCGCCAGAGCTTTCGAGCGACGCAGCGGTCCTGCAAGCCAGAGGGCAGGTCAACCACAACGGCGGGGCAATCCTCTTTCCTTTCATGCCGAGAGGAATCGTCAGGATCACGCCCGGCTTTGAATGGACGCACCTTGCAGCCACGAACACTACACCCTTCGGCGCCCGCCCCAGCTGCCGCGCGATGACGCGAACATCACCGGGTAATGGCTTCTCAAGAAGCGGAAACTCTTCCCTGATAGAAGCCGGCACGTCGTCAAAAGAAATCTTCATGGATTCTGTTTTTTCCCCAGTTAATCGCTCGATATCATAGCCCAAGATTAAAACGAAAAATGACCACATCGCAGCGGACCTATTTCAACCATATTAGGAGAGAAGAAACTCTCCAACGGTTTTCCTCAATGAGGAGAGAAGCCTTAACGATGGAAACCTCACCGGTCTCATAGATTATTTTTCCCTTTACGGTTGCCCTTTCACCTTCTAATTTGAAATCCGGAAACTCGTAATCAGAGATATGTTTCAACAGCAACCCGTTATCGTCCACGTTTTTGATAAACTCTCCGATCGTGATTTTTTCCTTAAGCGAAGAGACAAGAAGATTGTACGCGCTTTTAAATTCCTTTTTTCTTGTGTACTCAAGATGCTCCTGAACGGTAACCGAAGGGTTTTTCGGGTCCGGAGCGCGGAACTTACCTTTTAAGAAAAAGCTTTTAATATCGAGGGTGGGGGCACGCGCCGCCTGCTCTCTCGGGCGTGATACGCTTCTGAAAAAGAAAAAGGAAACGATAAACAAAACCGCAAGGGTAAGGATAACAGCGATATAGGAGAGGAGGAGACGGGTCGGGGCGCGGCTAAAATACTTCCTCAACCTAATCTTGAGAACTCCGCCCGAATTCTTGACGTTGCTTTCAGAACCGCTTTCATCAATCCCAGAAGGAGCCTTTGTCTTCTCTTCCCCCCCGCTCTTCCTTTCCCTGCTCTTCCTCAAAGAAGAAAGAATCGAGTTCATCGTCCACATCGGGACCCTTAGTTTTCCCTTCAGCATCCTTAAAACTTTCTATTGATTCTACCGGTGTCTCACCGTACTCAGGAGGCTCCTCGCGGATGCCCAGTCCAGCAGACGGCGGGACCACCTCGCCAGGCGACGGGGGCTTTTCGTCAAAGGACCATCCGAAGTCAGTTTCATCCGGCGGAATCGTTCTTGGGGTAATTTCACCATCCGTCGGACTCTTTCCCGCTTCATAACTCTCCGCGCCAGAATCTGCGGGAAGCGTTCGGTAAGGGGGCTCTTCCTCGAAGTAAAAACTTGTGGGCTCGCCGGTCTCGTCGGTCTTCTCTTCCTCCCACACAGGCGGCGCTTCAGCTTCATAGACCGACACCACATCTTCAGCGACTGGAGGCTCCTCAGATGGCGGGGCTATCGATGGGGGCACCTCCTCAAAAGCCGGCGGCTCGATCTCTTTGTGCGCTTCTGGCGGCTCAGCGACAGGCGGTTCTTCGCCTTCCCACACTGGAGGCGCTTCAGCCTCCCACACAGGCGGCGCTTCAGCTTCATAGACCGACACCACATCTTCAGCGACTGGAGGCTCCTCAGATGGCGGGGCTATCGATGGGGGCACCTCCTCAAAAGCCGGCGTAGCTTCGAGGACAGGCTCCTCTTTTGATTTTTTGCGGAAAAACCCTTTCTTCTCCTTGGGCGCGCTCTCTTTTAAGGCTTTCCCTCTTTTCTTCTTCAAAGGTATTCCGAACTCGGTAACCTCAACAGGGGTCTCAACCTCTTTGCCCGCAGGCGGCATCGCCGGCGCCTCGGGTACCTGGACCACCGCGGTTTCCTCCTCAGGGACGAAAACGAACTGTTCCTCGGCGATTCCCGGTTCGTCAACCTGTTCCTTTTTCTTTCGCCAGAACCCTCTCTTTTTCTCTGTGGGGGCTTGTTCCTGAACAGTCGGCTCTTCGAAAACTGGCGGGGCTTCCACCTCGGCATGAACAGCCGCTTGCGGAGCGATCACCCTGGGCACTTCCTCGAATCCGGGCTTCTCGACCGGTAAAGGTTGTTCGATCCGGTCAGGGGATGGGATTTCCTTTACCTTTGCTTCAATCTCGGGCACAGCGCCATATTCGCCTGGTGCCTCTTTCTTTCTTTTGAAGAACCCTTTCTTCTCCTTTGGCTCCTTTGGTGGCTTTTCACCCTTAACCTTTCGTGGTCTTTTCCTTTCTTTTTCAGCCACCTCAAGGGCAGGCGCGGCCGGAGCAGCCTCTTCCACCGCGTGCGACTCGACCTTTTCCATTTCTTTCGCGGCAGGCGTGATCGGCGTCGGAACCGGCGCCTCCGCCAAGCCTTCGGCTCCGGCCTCCTCAGAAACCAATTCAGAAAGATCAGCGGTGGGAGCAGCAGAGAAAACGACCTCGTCCGCGGGGAGGCGCGGCACGACTTCCCGCGCTTCAATCGCCCGTATCGCCTCTTCAGCGGAGGGTTGTTCCTCCACCTCAAATGCCTGGACGCTTTCAGAGGGCTCCGCGGGCTCGGGCTCGGGCTCCACGGGCAGCTCTTCTATTTCCTCCTCAGGCCGGGCAACCACCATTGCGGGTGCTTCAACGTATTCCGGAGGCTGGTACGCGGCGGGGGGCACCACGGGAGGAGCCTCGGGTGCTTCTTCCTCCTCCTTCCCCTTCCTGCCCCATCTTCTCGGAGCCTTCTCTTTGGCAGGTTTGGGCGCTTTTTCCCGCTTTGCGCGTGGGGCTTTCTTAGCACCAGCTCCCATCATCGCCCTGATGCGTTCAACTTCCTTTTTGAAACACTCCGGGCACCTTAAGACTTCCCCCGTTTCGGCAACACATTCCGGGCAGACACCTTTTCCGCATTCGAGACATCTGCCAACGATTCTTCGGTCAGGATGCCTTTCGCAGTTCAAGTTCACCACACCCCTGAAAAAACTTGCAATCATGCTTTTTACCCACAAAAATCTTGTTAGATTTGCCTCCTCAATGTCCGGTTTTTTGGGGCATCGGGGAAAACATCACTCTTTGTTATGCCTTAATTTTACCACTTGCAAATAAAACCAAACTTTGCGCTTTAGCCCGCGCTCATCAGCCCCCCATCAACGAGCCTCGGTTTCTTCATGCTCATAATCGCAGTTCATCATTTTCCTTATCGTCTCCCAGGCCTCTTTCATTGACTGTATGTTCTTCGCGCGGTAACTGTATTCGCCTTCCGCGCCTTCGGGCGTCACCACGTACAAAACCTCACCCGGTTTTACAAGCCTCTGCTTTCGCGCTTCCCTCTCAATATATTCGAGAGTGGAGGCTTCTCTTACGCGCGACTCAAGGTCCTTGGTGACATTCTCCTGGCGGGCAAGTTCAGCCCTCTTCTCTTTAAGCCGTGCGTTTGACTGAATGTTCCTCATTATGGAAACCGCCACCAGAGCGCTGCCAATCATGATTGCAAGGAAGAGAATCGTCACCTTCACGCGGGAAACGCCGCCCCCGTGAGAAGACCGCTTCGAACCACGTGTTTTAATTTTTCTTCTCCGGCTCAATCTAAAACCACCCTGCCTCTACAAACACGTGATTTGTTTTCTTGAAAGCTTATCAACAGAACCGCTTATTATGCCTCAATATGATCGGAAAAAGCAAAATTGTGTTTGGCCAATAACCAACTAATAAATTCCCGCAATCGATTTAACCTGTTTCAGTGCATATCCCTTCAGGCGAGCATCCAAATTCACGGGACAGTCCTGACGCTGACCGTGTTTGTGGTTCCCGCCTTCTCCTCGAGGAAACCGCCCGTCATTACCACGAGGTCCCCTGATTGCAAAAGCCCGAAATCCCTGCACTCCATAAGAACACGCGAAAGTGCCTCTTTAAGATTTTCCTCCAGTAATAAAACTATTCCTTCAACCCCCCAGAGCACCTTGGTCCTTCTTATAACCGACTCATCCGTGCTTATCGCTATTATCCTCGATGTTGGTCTGTACCGGGAAATGAGCCTGGGGGTGTATCCGCTTTTAGTTATGGTGATTATCGCATCCGCTTTCAGGTCCCAGGCTATCTTGCAGGCGGAGTACCCTATCGCGTCCGCAACACTTCGGTGAGGCATCTTTCCCCCCGCCTCAAGTAAGGTTTCATAGTCTATCGAACTCTCGGCTTTCCGTATGATTCTGTCCATCACTTCGACCGCGGCCAGTGGGTGCTTTCCTATCGCGGTTTCCGCTGAAAGCATCACGGCGTCAGAACCGTCCAATATGGCGTTCGCGACATCGCTCGCTTCCGCCCGCGTTGGGCGCGGGTTTTCTATCATTGACTCGAGCATTTGAGTCGCAGTCACCACAGGGACTGCCCTGAGAAGTGCTTTTCTGATTATTTTCTTCTGGGCAACAGGCACCTCCTCGACTTCGAGTTCAACGCCCAGATCACCCCGCGCGACCATGACGCCATCAGCGACGCCCATTATCTCGTCGATGTTTTCATATGCAGCGCGACTCTCAATCTTCGCCATGATAGGCGTTGAGGCGCCTTGCCTTTTGATCTCCTTCTTCAGTTCCGCTACGTCACTCGCGCTTCTCACGAAAGACTGGGCGATCCAGTCAACGCCCAAGCTTATCGCTTTTTCAAGATACCGGGCGTCTCTCTCGGTAAAAGCGGGGAGCGGCAAATCAATCCCGGGGACGTTTATGCCTTTCCCTTGTTTCAGCTTACCGCCCTGCTCAACGACGCATTTTATTGCTTCCTTCGACTTTTCGATGACTCTTAAGCGGATCAAACCCTCGTTGGCGAGGATTATGTCGCCTGAAGAGAGCGCGTCGGCAAGAACAGGTTCGCTAACCTGAATTGCGCTGGGGTTAGCCGGCTGCGGGGTGAAAACGATGTCAATTCGGCTCCCCGATTCAATTTCCCTCTCTCCGCCGGCAACGTGGGCAATCCTTATTCTCGGTCCCTGCAGGTCAAGGAGGGTCGCGATGCTTTTCTCGCAAATTCCTTCAGCGCTTTTGACCACGCTCGCGTAGCACTCAAGTTTCTCCAGAGAAGTATGAGAAGTGTTTATCCGGACAATATCCATTCCCGCGGCGGCAAGTCGAGCGATGTCTCTATCATCCTCGCAGGAGGGACCGATTGTGCATATTATTTTGGTCCTCGCCTCATTATCCATCTTGCCCACCGAGCCTCTATCAAGGACAGGAGCAGAAACGGCGTGTTCTCGTTCCGCTTATTGCGATACGGCTTGCCGATTGGGGGTTCGCGCTCCTTAATTCAACTCAAGCCCGCCTCTCCTTTCTGCCGCCGCGCTTACGTTTTCCCGCAGGGAAGGTTACAGACCGTATATCTTTCCCCCTGGAAATTTCGCCCCTTCCCCAAGATTTTCCTCAATGCGCAGAAGCTGGTTGTACTTCGCAACCCTTTCGCCCCTGGCGGGGGCGCCCGTCTTGATCTGACCAGCTTCAACGCCAACGGACAGGTCGCTTATGAAACTGTCGTCCGTCTCGCCCGAGCGATGGGAGATTACCGTCGTATACCCCGCACTGCGGGCAATGGCTATGGTGTCGAGCGTCTCCGTCAAAGTCCCTATCTGATTGAGTTTAATGAGTATTGAATTGGCGATTCCTTCCTCAATCCCCCGCCTCAATCTGTCTGGATTGGTGACGAAAAGGTCGTCGCCCACTATCTGAACGCGATCGGCGAGCCTCTCGGTCAGAATCTTCCATCCTTCCCAATCTTCCTCCGCCATCCCGTCCTCTATACTCACAATGGGAAACCGCCTGACCAGGTCCTCGTAGTAATCAACCATCTCCTCGGCTTGAAGGCTTTTGCCCTCACCTTTCAGTTCATACCGTCCATCGGAGAAGAACTCGCTTGCGGCGGGGTCTAAAGCGAGACAGATATCCTTGCCCAGCTGGAAACCGGCTGCCTCAATCGATTTTGAGAGCATCTCGAGCGCGCTTTCGCTCGTGGGGAGGTCAGGGGCGAAACCCCCTTCGTCGCCGACCCCTGTCGAGTAGCCGGCGCCGGAAAGAACGCTTTTCAGGGAGTGATAAGTTTCGGCGCACATCCTCAATGCCTCGGAAAAGCTCGCCGCTCCCACCGGCACTATCATGAACTCTTGCAAATCGAGGTTGTTGGCGGCATGCACGCCGCCGTTTATAACGTTCATCATGGGAACCGGCAGCATCTTTGCGCGGATACCACCGATATATTCATAAAGAGGCATCCCATGGTCAAAAGCGGCCGCCCTTGCGCACGCAAGCGAAACGCCCAGAATCGCGTTCGCTCCAAGATTTCCCTTGTTCGGGGTTCCGTCCAGACTGATGAGCGCCCTGTCTATCTCCTCCTGATCATCCGCATCTATTCCCACTATTTCCCGGGCAATTGTCTCGTTAACGTTTTTGACCGCCTGTAGGACTCCCTTCCCACCGTAGCGTTTACCATCCCCATCCCTAAGCTCGAGCGCCTCATGCGTTCCGGTTGAGGCACCCGAGGGCACTGCCGCTCTGCCGAACGAGCCACTCGCCAACAGGACATCGACCTCGATGGTGGGGTTTCCCCGTGAGTCAAGGATTTCCCTGGCGAATATGTCCGTAATTGTGCTCATAATCTATCCCCCCTCAGAACGGTCCTTTTTTGCGTCCTCCCATAATTCGTCGAGCTGGCGGAGCGTCATGCTTTTAAGGCTTCCGCCCTTTCTTCGAGCCTCCCTTTCCATGACATGAAGCCTTCTTGCGAACTCCTTGCAGCTTTTTCTGAGCGCCTTTTCCGGGTCCACCCCCAGATGCCTTGCCAGGTTTACCACGCTGAATAGCAGGTCGCCCATCTCCTTTTCCAAATTCTCATCGCCTTTGAGGTGTGAATCTGCGACTTCCCTTATTTCCTCCTCAATCTTTTCATAAACCCCCTCAGGGGAATCCCAGTCAAAACCGATACGCGCAGCTTCGCCCTGAATCTTGAAAGCCGCCATCAGGGCAGGCAACCCAACATGCGCGGCAACCCTTTCCGCTCCCTTTCTCTCCTTTTCCCCGCGCTTAATCTCATCCCAGTTGGAAGCAACTTCTTCAGCGGAATTGACTTTCACGTCACCGAAAATGTGAGGATGCCTCCTTTCGATTTTCTCGGTTATTCCCCTGATCACGTCAGCAAGGCTGAATCTTCCATTCTCCTCGGCGATCCTCGCCTGAAATACTATTTGCAGAAGGAGGTCGCCGAGTTCCTCGGCAAGATGTTCCCAATCGCCCTCTTCGATGGCGTGGACGGTTTCGTACGCTTCCTCCAAGAGGTGCTTTGATAGGCTCTGCGGGTTCTGTTTCAAATCCCAGGGGCAGCCGCCCGGCGACCTCAAGCGAGCCATCAACCCCGCGAATTTCTCCATTAGCTCGCCTATTGTCTTCTCCTTTTCCTCGGAAGTGCCTGAATCTTCAATCATGGCGTTATCAGACCTTTCGATAATATACCCGCGTTAGCCGCGCCGCCTTCAAAGCGAAGTGGCGGATGCGCGAATCCTCACGAAACTCTCATTCCTCGATAACCATGCCCAGCAGAGGGTCCCATCTCCCTATTTCCGCCGGGACATCAACTTTCGCGTTGGCATAAACCGTCTTCAACCAGTCGGAAAGTATCTCCTGTTTCTTTTGGTTCAGAAGGTCTCTTATGACCTTGTCTTTAACTTCCCCAAAGGGCGGGATTCGGGCTTCCCTCTTCTCTATTAACTTGATCACGTGATAGCCGTCAGAGGCTCTGATAGGACCTCTCACCTCTCCGGGCTGCATCAAGAAAGCGACTCTCTCGATCTGCGGGTCACATGTTCCCGAAACAACCCAGCCTATATCACCGCCAAGAGCTCTTGATCTTTCATCCCTCGAAAGCGAGGCGGCAACCGAAGAGAATTCCTCCCCGGCGTTAATCCTTTCCAGGGCAATTTTCCCCTCGCTTTCAGTGTTAAGAAGAATATGCGCGATATGCACCATGCCCGGACTTGAGTAAGCCTCCGCTCTCCTCAGGTAGAAGGATTCGGCTTCATCCTCATTAACCTCAACCTGCTCGGTCAATTTCTCGTTTATCTTCTCAAGACGGATTGTGTCAACAATCCTCGTTCTCAATTCCTTTCGCGAAGCCGCAAGCCCACTGCTCGTCTCCTTCAAGCCCGCATGTTTTTTCGTCTCCTCAAGGATTCGGCGCTCAATCTCCTCGTTTGTGATGACCACTCCGAGCTCTTCCGCCTTGATTGTAAGGATGGCGCGCTTTATCAATTCAGTAGCCACCTGACGCCTCGCCTCAGCAAGCAGCCTCTTTCCTTTCGCTCCCTGAAGCTCACTCGGATTTGATTTTTTCACCCGCTCGATCCTCGCGTTGAGCTCCTCGAGGAATTCCGACCTTTTGATGGAAAGGCCGTCCACCCTTATATAAACTCGGTCACACCCGCATGCCAGCATAAGGAAAGTAATCAAAGAAAGCGCCGCGAAAGAAAATAGCCTTTTCTTAAAACGGATGTGCGGTTTTTCTCTCCCGAAAGCGTCAGGCATTTACAATCCTCTGCGATATTTTTAACCCCCAATGTCTAAAGCGAGCGACAAAGATTATTGGACGTTAAAGCTTTTTCCCAACCGTACCTACTATGTCTTTCGCGTGCCGCTCGATTGCGCCGAGCAGAGAGGCAACCATTGCTCTTGTCTCCACGCCCTTACCCCGATCCTCAAGCTTGAGAAAAACACTACCACTTTTCCTGTCATGATACACTCTTTCCACTCTTAAGACCGGGTCTGACGCCACCTCCTCGGCAATTGTCTCCGCCATTTTTTCTGTACCGGAAAAAGGTCTTATTTCAAGCTCGCCCCTCACCATCATGACCGACTGAATCCCAGCCATCTCGGCTCTCAGGCGCAACTCTTCAATAAGCAGGAGGTGCTCGACCTCTAGTGGAATTTCGCCAAATCTGTCGAGCAACTCTTTTTCTATATCCGCCAACTCTTCCAGATCGCTTGATAGGGAAAGCCTCCGGTACAACTCAACCCTCACTTCCTCATCGGGAACGTAGTCCCCCGGCAGATAGGCTTCAAGCGGTATCTCCACCGAGGAGGAACGAGCGCCGCCCCTTCTTTCACCCTTAAGAACGTCAACTGCCTCCCTTAACAGGTCACAGTAAAGCTCGAAACCCACTGCCTCGACATGTCCGCTTTGCTCGTGCCCTAAAAGATTTCCCGCTCCTCTTATCCCCAGGTCCCGCATCGCAACGCTCATGCCGCTTCCGAGCGCAGTCATTTCCGCCACAGTGGCAAGTCTTTCCATCGCGGGACCCGTCAAAAGCGAACGCTTCGGATAGAAAAAATACGCGTAAGCGCGCCTTGAGCCCCTTCCGACCCTACCCCTAACCTGGTAGAGCTGAGCAAGTCCCATCCTATCGGCCCTGTCAACTATGAGCGTGTTAACGTTGGGAAGGTCAAGCCCGGACTCTATGATGGTGGTGCATAACAGTAGATTGTAACGCCCCTCAGAAAACTCCCACATCGTCAGCTCAAGATCGTCCTCATGCATCCTTCCGTGAGCGACGGCGATCGACACACCGCCAAGCGCCTCTTTGAGCATCTTTTCGACTCTGGATATCGTCTGAATCCTGTTATGCACGTAAAAAACCTGTCCGCCCCTGGAGACCTCGAACCTGACCGCTTTTTTCACAAGTTCGAGATCGAACTCGCCCACATAAGTTGCGACAGGGTGCCTGTCCTCAGGCGGAGTCTCTATTATGCTTATGTCCCTGACGCCAGAAAGGGACATTTGCAGGGTTCTGGGTATTGGGGTCGCCGAAAGAGTTAACGTGTCAACGCCCCGCATAAGAAACCTGAGTTTCTCCTTGTGTGAAACGCCGAACTTGTGCTCCTCGTCAATGATGAGAAGACCAAGGTCCTTGAATTTGACGTCATCCTGAAGAACCCGGTGTGTTCCTATCACCACATCCACTTCGCCCCTTTCTATCCCCTTTATGACTTTGTCCTGCTCCCTCTTAGAAAGGAACCTTGACAACATCTCGACCCTGACGGGAAACGAGGCGAGCCTTTCCCTGAACGTCTCCAGGTGCTGGCTTGCAAGCACGGTCGTTGGAACAAGAACCGCGACCTGTTTTGAGTCCATGACCGCTTTCATCGCGGCTCTCAGGGCAACCTCAGTTTTCCCGTAGCCGACATCTCCGCAGATAAGCCTATCCATGGGGCTCGGAGAGTGCATGTCCGCTTTCACCTCGCTGATGGCTTTCTTCTGGTCTTGCGTCTCCTCGTATTCGAACGATTCTTCAAGCTCCCTCTCCCAGGGAGTGTCGGGGGGGAACGCGTGTCCGGGCTTTGTTTTCCTTTCCATGTAAAGCCTCAGAAGTTCCCTTGCTATCTTTTCCGCGTGCCGCCTCGCTCTGCGCTTCGCCCGGAGCCACTCTTTTCCGCGCAGCCTGTTTATTCTGGGATTCTCCGCGCCCACATATCTTTGCACTCTGCCAAGCTGAAAGGTGGGGACATAGAGCTTATCCCCTTGAGCGTACTCGATAAGCAGATATTCCCTTGTCACGCCAAAAACTTTCTTGGACACAAGCCCCCTGTAAATCCCTATCCCTTCATCAACATGGACAACATATGAGTCTTTCTCGAGTTCCAGATGGCTTGATATCGGGACCCCGCTTGAAGCTTTACGGGTTCTTCTGCGGCGTTCCCTTCTTACGAGAAGGTCACCTGTGGTGTAGACTGAGACACCCATCTGAGGAATAGAAAAACCCTTCGAAAGAGCCCCTTTTTCTATGAGCAAACCCGCGCCGCCACCTCGCTCCTCCCAGATTTCTTTTGCCCGCTGTATCTGTCCTGAAGTGGAAAGAACAAGAAGGACCCTTTGTCCCTGTTGCATCTGCCTCCTCAATTCCCTGAACGCCAAATCAACGTTGCCGTGAAATTCCCTTACCTGCTCCCCGGGGAAAAAGACGTACGGGCGGCGCTCAAGGAAGGAAGGCTCGCTTTCGAGCGTTTTTATTTTTATCGGCTCCCCCCAGGACCTGAAAACGTTTTCATTTTCGGGTCTCTCGCCCTGGTCAACGACAATCTCCGCCACGCTCGCCTCAATTAGGTCCGGTTCCAAAGCGAAGACCATTCCTTTAAACTGGTTCGAATCCTCCGAGCTGTCCTGCTTTATTTCCCGCGCGGGAAATATTTCCACCCTGCCCAGCCGTCCCGATGAACGCTGAGTCACCACGTTGAAATCCCTGATCGACTCAACGGTGTCTCCCGCAAGTTCTATCCTTACTGGTCTTTCCTGGTTTGAAGCGAACACATCAAGGATGCCACCCCTGAGCGCGAACTGCCCCCACCCTTCAACCGTGAACTCCCTCCTATACCCACCGTCAGTCAGGTGTTTGATGGTCTTTTCGAGATCCACCTCCGAGCCAACCTCAAAAATCAGAGGCCAGGGCTCGGGCATCACCGCAGGGAGTCCGCTGAAAACTCCATCCGGCCCAGCCACAACGATGTGACCTGACTCAATCGCTTTGGCAGCCTTAAAGCGCTCGCCCACATCCTCATCGCAAGGGCTTAACAGCCCCTGCGCTGAAAACTCGCCGGGAAGATGAACCGCTGAGTCGGGCGAGAAGAAGCAAATGTCGGCCGCCACCTGCTCCGGCTTTCCCGGAACGGCAAGGAGAATTGGACCGCCGAGCACCTCATGAGCGCAAGCTATCAAAAGTGGCACCACCGCGCCCGTGCCGCAAAAAATCTGGTTTCCACCTGAAGCCAGGTGGTCTATAACGCGTTTGACAGACTCGTGCCCGAGCGCCTCTTTAAGTATCGAATCCGCGAATCGTTCCATCTTAAAAACCTTCAGCCAAACGCCGTACAGGCCTCGGTATAAAACACCCAGGCCTTACCCATATGTTAGCACCGATCCAGCAGCAATGTTTGAGATGTCCCAAACGAATTGAGTTTTTAAACTCGCGCCGGCGGGACCCGATAGTGAGTTTTAAGGCATGCCTTTTTTGTTCACGAACACAAAAGGGTTAACTGAAACGCCGAATTTCAAGCCGTGGTAGAGCAGTGAAGCCAGAGTGGCGGTATGACGAGCCCTAATGGACCTTGAAACCCCAGGTGGAGAGGGGAACAAGGCGCCATTAGATAATTTGGGGATTTTTCTCAAGCCTTTGATTTCGGCTCGAAAAGAGAAAACTTATGTGAAATCCATTCCTTTTGACCTCTGTTTTTTCATCAGTCAAGCCAGTGCGTGGGCTCAGGAAGAGCGCCTAATGAGTTTGATAGGAACGGCAAATATACTTTATGAAACATCTAAACGCTACCACGCGTTCGGACAAAAATGGAAGTACTTAGAAGAAAAATGCCTTTGGGGCTTGTCCGAGAATAGATAGTGTACCTCTTCGCGGATCAATACTTGATGTTTGCCCTATCCCTTTCCCAAGCCTCAGCGCCCAAAGCAAGTGCCCCTTTTATAAAATCATTAAAAGCGCTCTCGCCCATCTTTTTCGTTACGTTTATCCCCACAAGCCAGTCCGCGACTCTCGCTGAAATCTCGGCGGCGTACTTGCGCTCTTCCTCTTCAGTTAAAGCTGGCATTGAGCCCGCGCCGATTTCGGCCTCATTTCCGAAAAGACGTTCGCCTAAAGAGGACTCCCATACGCAGGAATGGACAAGGGCGTTTGCGACATCCATCTGGTTTATCCCGTTGTCGCCTCCCAGAGAGGACCCGATTGAGATTATCCCGCTTAAGACCTGGGCGAAATTGCGCGCCATATGCACTATCTTCCCCTCTTCTATCCCGGGATAAGCCTCTTTGAAGCCCTCCACGACAAGGGTTTCGAGTTCGTCAATGGAAATCCCAGAGCCGCTCTCCATTTCTCATCCTCCCCTATAATCCGCTTCGCCCCTACCTCAGAGGAAATGCGCGAAATCAATGACCCGCATCAAGTCTTTCCATCAAGCGAATTCTCGAGGAAATATTCATCCGCCTGTTTCGCGGCGCCCTTGCACTCTTCGAGTTTCTCAACCGCTTTCCCAACAAGGTCAACTATTTCTTTTGCGGCCGCGTCAAGCTCCTCCCGGGAAGCGCGGGCTGCGATTTTCCCGAGCAGCCCCTCGTATGTTTTAAACAAAGTCCACAGGTCATCGCTGATGTACTCGGAATATATGTCAGCCGCGGAAATCCTTAATCTCGCGTACTCCTTCACCGTCTCGTCAATGTTATACCCGAGGATTTTTTTCAGCTCCGCCTGGAGCTTTTTCATTTTCGGTTCAAGCGCTTCAAGCTCCGCAAGCCTTGCGCGCACGAGTTCCCCGGCTTTAGCGATGGATTGCTGGTTAACTCCGGAACTGAAAACGGAGGCCCACTCATCGGGAAAGCGCGTAAGAACCTCAAGCCTTGCTTCGACCTCTTCTTGGATTTTATCCGCGTTTTCGAGCGCTTGGTTGACTTCGCGGCGCTGTATCCCGCACCCGCTGAGGGAAAGAGTGATTATCAGAGCCGCGGTTATCAACGTTGCGCTTCTCATGACCAATCTCTTCGCGTCCTTCCCCATCGCTCCTTCCCGCATCAGGTACCCTCTGTCTTGAAAACAATCAGGCCCGCGCCGGACCAACGCTTTTCGCCGCCTCCTCAACCAACCCTATGACCAGGTCCGAAGCAATTGAAAGCGATACCCTGATAATTTCCCACTCGGCGGGCTCAAACTCGCCGAGCACATAGTCAACCGGATCCACGCCCTCAAGGGGGCGCCCCACTCCCACGCGCACTCTTTGAAACTCGCTTGTCCCCAGCGCTTCAACGATTGATTGAATTCCGCGATGGCCGGCGGTGCCGCCGCCTCTCTTAATCCTTACCTCACCCAGAGGGATGTCTATGTCGTCGTGAACCACTATCAGACGATCCGAGGAAAGCCGAAGAGACTTTAGCGTTTTTGCGGTCGGGACGCCGCTGTTGTTCATGTATGAAAGCGGGCGCAAAATGGCAAATTTGAGCTCCTTCTCTCTGACAAACGCAAGCGACATTTGACCGCTTGTCGCGCGCTCGAGCAGCTCGGACCGCTCCTCAAGCACATCTCCCACCATGAAACCCGCGTTGTGCCTGCTTCTTGAGTACTTCTCGCCCGGATTTCCCAGACACGCGACGAGCGCTACGACATCTCTCTTCTTAATGAATCTGGTACCGAAGGGGTGCTTTCTTATAAGCCGCATTGATCAGAACTCTAAGTCTCTTTCTCGCCCTTAGACTGAGTCCCTTGTCTGGGCGCTTCCGACGCCGCCTCGACCTCTTCCTCCGGAGCAACAGCAACCGCGACCCGTGGGGCAAGGATCGTTAGCACGACATCGTCGGGATCGGTCAGCACCTTCACACCGGGCGGAACTATCAAATCACGCACGGATAGATGCTCACCTACCGCAAGTTTCTCGATATCCGCGATCAGGTGGTCCGGGATGTCGCTCGGCAGGCACTCCACCTCAACCTCCCAGAGAATATGCTGCAGAGTGCCTCCGGCTCTGATGCCTCTGGATTGCTCATCCCCGGAAATCATGATCGGAACTTTTGTGGTTACCTCCTCGAACCTCTCAACCTTCATGAAATCGACATGAAGAACCTTGTCTTTGAAGGGATGCCGCTGCACTTCCTTTATCATTGCGAGGTGAGTCTCCGATTTTTCCCCCTTAAGTACCTCGAGCTCCACGAGAACGTTTGTTCCCCCGTATTGGCGGATAACATCGCTCAAATCCTCGAGTTTCACCGTGAGGGAACAAGGCTCGATCCCCGAACCGTACAGCACACCGGGAATCATGCCCGAATTTCTCAATTTCCTCGAGACCCCTTTACCGGTATCGTACCTTCTCTCGGCTTGTAATCTGATTTCCACTTAAAATCACACTCCATATCAAGCTTGATTGTCGCCGCCGAACAGGTCGCTCACGGACTCTTCCTTGAAAACCGCAAGAATCGTGCTCGCGACCAGCGGCGCGATGGACAACACCGAAATTTTATCAATCTTCTTCTCTGGCGGAACAGAAAGCGTGTTCGTAACCACGAGCTCTTTAATTTTTGAATCTCTTATCCTCTCCACGGCCGGCCCCGAGAGAATTGGGTGCGTCGCGCACGCGTATATCTCCCGCGCGCCCTCTCTTTCGAGAGCGTCCGCCGCGTTCACCATTGTGCTCGCCGTGTCCACCATGTCGTCAATAAGGACCGCGTTTTTTCCTTCAACCTCACCGATCACGTGGAGCACCTCGGCAACGTTCTTCTCCGGACGGCGTTTGTGAAGAATCGCCATCGGCGCGCACAGCCTGTCAGCGAATTTTTTGGCCACCTTGACCCTCCCGGCATCCGGGGAGACGACCACCACATCCCTCAGATTCTTCTGGGCTATATAACTGGCCAGAAGCGGCAGCGCGGTGATATGGTCCACCGGGAAGTCGAAGAATCCCTGGATCTGCCCGGCGTGCAGGTCAACAGAGAGAACCCTGTCCGCCCCCGCGACGGAAATGATATCCGCAAGAAGCCTTGCGCTGATGGGTTCTCTGGCAAGGGTCTTTTTGTCCTGCCTCGAATAGCCGTAGTAGGGAACTACCGCGGTTATCCTCTTGGCTGACGCCCTTTTTAGAGCGTCAATTAAAAGGAGCAGCTCCATGATGTAATCATTTACCGGCTCGGCACAGGTTTGAATCACGAACGCGTCAACGCCTCGAACGCTCTCTAAAAACCTCACGTAGATCTCCCCGTTTGAAAAACGAGCGATCTCGACGTTTCCGAGCTTCTCCCCCACGCCCGTGGCGATCTCAACTCCAAGATCAGGGTGCGAAGTTCCGCTGAAAATCATGAGTTTCTTGCGAATGATTTCCCTCAAATGGCACACCTCCTCTTAGGAGAGCCTACTTCTTATCTTTCCTCTCATCCCTTTTCTTTTTCCTTTTCTCCCTCCAGCCTTCCACATTTCTCTGCTTTGATCTCTCAATACCGAGACTCCCGTCAGGGACGTCCTCGTAGATAGCCGACCCAGCGCCGGTCGCGGCGTCATCCCCGATTCTGACCGGAGCGATCAACATCGTATCGCTACCTATGAAAGCCCTGTCACCTATAACCGTGCGGTATTTCCTCTCGCCGTCGTAATTGCAAGTGATCGTGCCCGCGCCAATATTCACGCCCTCACCGATCTGTGTATCCCCCATGTAGCTCAAATGCGGCACTTTGCTTCCATCTCCCACCTGCGTATTCTTCATCTCCACGAATCCGCCGACCTTGACCGACCTCCCAAGGCGGCATCCGCTTCGCAAGCGGGAGTAAGGACCGATATTGCATTCATCCCCGACCACGCTTTCCTCGAGCCAGGAAAACTCAATCCTGCAGTTATCCCCGATAGCGCAGTTTCTTATTGTCGTGAAAGGTCCTATTCGACAGCCGCTTCCTATCTTCGTTTTCCCCTCAAGGAAAACAAAAGGTTCAATCCTCGTGTCAGGACCAATCTCAACGTCCCGATCGATAAACGCAGAATCAGGCTCAACAATCGTGACGCCGGCTTCCATCAGTTGATCATTTATCCTTCCGCGCATAACGCGAGCGACATCGGCTAACTGCATCCTGTTGTTTACCCCCATAACCTCTTCCGCATCGACTCTCAGCGCAAACAATTTAGCCCCTCTTTCTGTGAGCTTTTGTATTACATCCGTCAGATAATACTCCGATTGAGCGTTGTCGGGAGAAATTTCCCCAAGCAGCCCCTCAAGGGTGTTCCTCTCGAAAACGTACATAGATGCGTTTATCTCAGTTACCCTTCTCTCCTCATCGGTCGCGTCGGACTCCTCAACGATTTTCAAAACATTGCCCTGACCGTCTCTTAAAACCCTCCCGTAACCCTCGGGATTTTCCACGACTGCGGTGATGAGCGAGGCGGAGAACCCACCCTTCCTCCTCAAGGTTATCAGTTCCAAAAGTGTTTCCGGGCGGATGAGAGGGCTATCTCCGGGAAGCACAAGCACTTCGGAAAAACGCACCTCGATGGTCTTCAACGCGAGCCCAACCGCGTGCCCGGTACCCAGAGGCTCTTTTTGTATGACAAAGCGCACCTCATCGCCGAACTCCCCTGCGATCTCCTCATGCTCTCGGCTTGCGACAACGCATATATCGCCGGGAGCAATTGACCGCGTAGCGTCTATTACATGCGCCAAAAGCGTGCGACCGCAGAGCTTATGCATCACCTTGGGCAAAGTGGATTTCATCCTTTTGCCTTTTCCCGCGGCAAGTATAATAACCGAGATGGTGTCGTTTCGAGCTTCCACCATGCCTCCGTTCAAAAGAAAACAATCTTGAAATTCTTGAGCCTCCCTCTAACAAGATTTCATCCCGGATTTTCTACAAATTCCCGGGGATTTTAAAGCCGATTCAGGTGGCTGGGGTGGCAGGATTCGAACCTGCGGTCGCGGCTCCAAAGGCCGCTGCCTTACCACTTGGCCACACCCCATTTGCGGCAAACTCCTTTATATAGTAACCTCAGCGCCCTTGTCAGAAAAGCTTGTCACTAGAGTTATCGGCGCAAATTCCTCAAGAACTCGAGCGATGTTTATAGCGCTCTCGAGGGACTCTGCAAGGGCGAAGACGGTCGGTCCGCTGCCCGTCATGAGTACGCCCGCGGCTCCCGCCTCCCTTGCAAGGTCCTTGTATTTGATGACTTTGTCCGGTTCAAATGCCGCCGCTTCCAGGCTGTTGTGGAGATTCGCGCATATCACTTCCAGTTCTTGCGATTTAATCCCTTCCATAAGGCGATCGAGGCGCTCGCTCACGCCCTCAGGGTCGGGAAGGACACCGGGGTCCAGGGAATCAAAGCGCCTGTAAACCTGGGCGGTGTGCGATTCAACCCCTGTTGTCGCCAGGACCACGTGATACGGCGGAAGCGGCTCGAGCGCCTCAACCTTTTCCCCTCTGCCGCTAACCATCGCGGTTCCCCCGCGCACGCAGAACGGCACGTCAGAGCCGACCAGGCTCGCCATGCTCAAAAGTGCGTCAGTCTCAAGTTCGAGTTCGTATATGTAAGAAAGCGCGACCAGTGTCGCTGCGGCGTCCGCGCTGCCGCCGGCAAGACCCGCGCCCACGGGTATTCTCTTGTTTATGAAAATCTCGATTCCTCCGCCGGAGAGCTCCCCGGTCTGCTCATCGAATACCTCAACGGCGCGCCAAACTATGTTTTCCCTGTCCACAGGCAGCCCGCGGTCGCTGCAGCGAATCCGAATCTTGCCGCCGGAGCCGTCCGTTCGCCTCAAATACAACTCGTCGGCAAGCTCGAGTGCCTGCATAACGGACCTCATCTGGTGGTAACCGTCCGCCCTTAAGGGTCCGACATCCAAAAAAAGGTTCAGTTTTGATCTCGCTATTACCTTAGCCCCTAACATAAAACCTAAAACATCCGACTAAACGATTCCGACAAAGGTCTTTCAATCGGCTCATTCAAACCGAAACACTGCGTGTTCGCCACTTTATGCATCGACGCCACGTATTTAATTATTTCACCTAAGAAGCCTCAGTTAAAGACCGCACTGTCTCCGTTTTAAACTACTCAATAATCCGAAATCCGCCAGCACTTACGCTTTCATCCTTGCGCGGTTTATGCGGTTTGCACTTGCGAAGACAGATCCGCGTTGACAAAATACCCCTGATCCGTTTGGTATAATAGCGTGAATAACGCCTGGAGGTAAGAGAATCACGGCTTCGTCCGAGAACCTGAGCAAGTTTAGTAAGTATAGGAATTTGCAGGAAAGCGCCAAAGCATCTCGATCCCGCTAAGCACCTTAATTACCGCCCAGAAAAAACCCTGCGCGGAACATCCGGGACCTGCCGCGAGGAAAAGCGCTGAAAGAGGACTTGATAACCAATGGCATTAAATCCCGGCGCAAAGCATCCGGGACGTGCCGCGAGGAAAAGTGAAGAGCATTACTGATTTATCGGAATTAAAAGGTCTTACAGAGGAAGAAGCGCAAAGAAGGCTCCGGGCTGAAGGTTACAACGTCCTGCCCAAAGCCGCGAAGCGTGGTTTTTTGCCTTCGTTAAGTTCAATCCTCAAAGAGCCCATGATTCTCCTTCTCGTCGCCCTCGGGATTCTCTACTTCGCCATCGGGGACCACGGTGAGGCCGTAATTCTTTTGAGTTTCGTATTGCTGATATCGGGAATCACCGTCTATCAGGAAAGGAAGACTGAAAACGCGCTCGAGAAGCTCAGGGACCTCTCAAGCCCGCGCGCGATGGTTCTCCGAGATGGTGAGCTTAAGAGAACCCCCGGGCGCGAGGTCGCAAGGGGAGACATTTTGCTCATTTCAGAGGGAGACAGAATCCCGGCTGATGGAATTTTGCTCTCGGCGGAGGGTTTGCGTGTTGACGAATCGGCGCTTACCGGAGAATCGGTCCCTGTGACGAAAATAGCTTCAAGCGGGGAAACTCAAGTGGTACCCCCGGGAGGAGACGGCACTCCATACGTATTCACCGGTACGATCGTGGTGGGCGGTAAGGGCATCGCAGAGGCAATAAGAACGGGAGCGGATACTGAGCTCGGAAAGATCGGGGGCACTCTTGTCGAGATCGAGATTGAGGATACCCCGCTCGAAAAAGAGATGCGTAAGATTGTCAGGGTGGTCGCCCTATTCGCGGTCGCCCTGTGCATTGTCTCTTTCTTAATTTACGGACTCACCAGGCATGAGTGGCCGAAAGGCATCCTCGTCAGTCTAACCCTGGCGATGGCGCTGATTCCAGAGGAGTTCCCTGTGGTTTTGACCGTCTTTCTCGCCTCCGGAGCTTGGCGGATATCAAAAAGCAATGTCCTGACCAGAAGGATTCCCGCGGTCGAGACGCTCGGAGCCGCGACCGTGCTTTGCGTCGATAAAACGGGAACGCTCACGCACAACCGTCTTGCGGTCGGAAAGCTGGTTGTCGGGGAAAGCGCTTATGATATCGGAGAGCACCTCAAAGCGCCCCTGCCAGAGGAATTCCACGAGATAGTAGAGTACAGCATCCTCGCAAGCCAGAAGGACCCTTTTGACCCGGTAGAAAGGGCGATAAAAAGACTCGGAGACCGCAAACTTTTCGCCACCGAGCACCTGCACTACGAATGGCAACTCTTAAAAGAATACCCTATTACCGGTGACCTCTTTGCGCTCTCGCACGTTTACAGATCCCCCGAAGGCTCGAAATACATCATCGCCGCAAAGGGCTCGCCGGAGGCTATATCAAGCCTCTGTCACCTCCCGGATGAAGAATACCGAAAGGTGATGGAAAAAGCGGCAGAGATGGCAAAAGAGGGCCTTCGCGTGATAGGAGTCGCGAAATCCCAATTCGCCGAAAGCGACCTGCCGCTCGACCAGCATGAATTCGCGTTCGAGTTTTTGGGAATTCTTGGTCTAGTGGACCCGGTCAGAGCTGACGCTAAAGAAGCCTTGAGGGAATGTCATGAAGCGGGAATCAGGGTCGTGATGGTCACGGGTGACCACCCGGACACCGCACGTCATGTCGCAAAAGAAGTTGGTTTTAAGCATTGGGAGAGGATTGTCACCGGCAGCGAGCTCGAATCACTGTGCGAACATGAGCTTGAAAAATGCGTGAAGGAAATCGACGTATACGCAAGAGTTAGCCCAAGGCACAAAATTCTGATCGTTGAAGCCCTGAAAAAGACGGGTGAGGTGGTGGCGATGACCGGCGATGGGGTAAACGACGCACCCGCTTTGAAATCGGCGCATATCGGGATCGCGATGGGGGAAAGAGGTACCGACGTTGCCCGCGAAGCCGCGGACTTGGTGCTGGTTGATGATAATTTCGTCTCGATAGAGAGGGCGGTAAAGCTCGGGAGGAGAATCTTTGACAACCTGAAGAAGGCTATGTCCTACATCGTGGCGATACACGTTCCGATCGCAGGCCTGACCCTCATCCCGGTTATCTTCAAAAAACCGCTAATCCTCATGCCAGTCCACATTGCCTTTCTCGAGCTTGTAATAGACCCCGCCTGCTCGATCGCATTCGAGGCCGAGAGGGAGGAAGCCGACATAATGAAGCGACCTCCGCGCAAACAAGGGGAACCCATATTCAACCGCGATACCCTTCTCTTGAGCGTTTTGCAGGGGCTTTGGGTACTAGGCATGGTCATGTTCGTTTACCTTGTGGGCTCCGCTAAAGGTGGCGTTTCCTCAAACCGCGTGATGCTCGAATCCAGGACGCTTGCTTTCACGACCCTATGCATAGCAAACCTCGCCCTCATTCTTGCCAACAGATCATGGACAAAATCGATATCGCAGACCATCTGCGAGCGAAACAGGGCGCTCTGGGCGGTGGTAGCGGGTACCGTTTTCTTCCTCGCTATGGTCCTTTACGTGCCAGGCATTCAAAAAATCTTCAAGTTCACAACTCTTCATGCGGAAGACATCGGACTCTGCGCTGCGGCAGGAATTGCCGGGGTTGTCTGGTTTGAGTTGTTGAAGGCTATCAGGCGCCGGCGCGCGCGTGTCTTTTGAAGAATTCCCAAATGACGCAGCTCGCGTCAATCTCCCTGCTTGTTCTACCCACTATCCGCTCGCTTAAGTACTGCCATCCGCCCGGCCAGGTATGACCGCCGCCCTCGATCACGTAAACGACCACCTCGGAACCCTCTCTGCCGCCCAGATATGTTTCCATTCTCACCCGGGTTCCATCGTCTGGATCCGCGTCAAGCAAACGCTTTTTCACAGGGGATGACGCGCAACAATTGTGCTTAACCCAGAAATCTACCGTATCCCTAACTGAAAGGACCCTTCCGCGCCTTCTGAAAGGCGACCTTATCTCGCCGCCGTTATAGGGAATAAAGGGGTCTTGTGTCTGCGGCATTAAGAGGATGCTCACCGGCAGGGAAGGCTTTGCGCTCCTGGATATATGCTCACCCATGGTGGCGCTGACCGAGGCGATCGCGGCTATTTTTTCAGGGATTTCCAGGGCGAGCCTGAATGAAAACAGCCCACCGTTAGACATGCCGGTCGCGTAAATTCTCTTTTTGTCTATGGGTAAATCCCTGGCGAGCCTTCTTGTAAGGTCTTTCACAAAGCCAACATCATCTGCCGGACCGGCAGGGTGCTCTGGTCTTCCGTCATTCCATGACCCTGAAAGCCCGTTCGGATAGACCACGACGAAACCCTCGCGGTCGGCGACCCTGTTGAAACCCGTTAGCTTCATCATGCCTTCTCCTGCGCCACCTCCACCATGAAAAGCAAGCACTACCGGCAGCCTGGCATGCCTGTCGTAGGCTGGCGGCAGGTGCACGAGATAAGTGCGAGAAATTCCGCCTGATACGAGTCTACCTTGGAGGTCTCGCTTTGAACACTCTTCAACACGGGAAAACCGGACACTGCTTTTCTTCGCGCATCCCGCGAAGAAGCACGTAACGCTTATCGCGGTAACCGCCCCGATCAAAATTTGAAAAGCTTTCTTGCGCAGCTTGTTTGACCTCATAAGAGAACAAAATATCAGGAAAAGGAGTTCAGTAGCCTGACACACGTATCAGGCGCGGCCGCGGCGAAAAACACACGGACGCTTTCCTTTAGAAATATCGCATTGACATGAATCGTCTTTGCCTGCGAGTTCGCCTCTGGATTGACATTCTTCACCGCATCAATCCGCATGGAGGCAAACTCCTTACCTTTGCCGGTTCTTTACCGGCTCGCATCTAATAGGTCCAGCGAAAAATCACAGCGAAAAGAACTACGCTTTTTATGCGCTCTTTCAAAAGCGTTTTCGCATAAATGGCAGCCAAACCCTATTTACCGTGTCTTTTCAGCACTTCTTCGGCGCATATCTTTCCAGAAAGTGCCGCGCTGTTGAGCGCGAGACCCCTTCCCCTGTACGTATCACCGGCGAAGAAAAGGCCCTCAACGGCGGGAGCGACCACGTCCGGCTTGAAAGCGCCAACCTGTCCTGGTTTGCGAGCCAGACCATCGCACCCGATGCACTTGTAGGGGAACTTCCACTCCACCTTCTCGTCTATCCCCGGAAACATCTCCTGCATGTCCTTCCACATCAGATTCAAAAGTCTCTCAAGCTCAAACTTGTCAAAGATTTGGTCAACCTCCACCACGCAGTCAGTTTGCATAAGCGATTTCCCGGGCGGGGCGACTTCCGGGTCAAAAGCGGATGGAACGAAAGCCTGGAACGGAAGACCGGTATTATCAAGGCAAAGCGAGGAAAGGAAATTGGGCTTGTCATAGACCGGCTCTTTTAAGGCTATGGTGTAACCGATCAAACCCGTGGTCTCGAATTTCAAATCTTCATACCGCTTGATCCACCACTCTGGCAGAAGCGAGGTAAGCGGATTAAGATCAAGCACGTCCTCGAGATTCCAGAGCGGGATTGCAATAACCACAACCGGCGCCTCCAGAACCGTCTTTTCGGGCATGTAGAACCATGAAGGATACGGGGAGAGGCTTTTGCGCTCAATCGCAACTCCCTTGAGTTTGCCACCCTCAAAAAGGACCGACTCGACAGCGGTCCCGAGAATCAGTTCACCGCCCGCTTCAAGGAAAGCCTCTTTTAGCGGATCGATTATTCCCATCATTCCGCCTTTGGGATAAGCGGCGGTGAGGAAATTGCGCTTCTTTCTTAAGTTGTCCCGCGCTATGTACAGAATCTCGCCCGCCGACATCTCTGCGGTGTCAGGGACGGTCGTCATGATCATTCCGTTTGTGCTGAAAAGCTCGCGCGCCACCTCGGAACGGACATTTTCCCTCAGCCAGTCCTCCCAGCATTTGAGGTCGTTTGATTGTATTTCCTCATCCGTCATCGCCGCGACGGACTTCATCACGTTTTTTATCTCCTCAATTTCTTCGGGGGCAAGCGTTATAAGCTCTTGAAGCGTGTACCACTTTCCCTCCCTGAAAATCTCCACCGTCTCCGAGAACTTAGACCACTCGATCTCTTTTCCGACTGATCTTGCAACCTCGGCGCTCGATGAGGCGTCGCCGAGCTCCGCCATGTGCAGGCCGATGTCAACGCGCCATCCTCCCTCAATATCAAAACTTTGCATCCTCCCGCCTGCCTGAGGCTCTTTCTCCACGCACGCAGTGCTCAACCCCGACCTTGCGATAATTGCGGCGGTGCTCAAACCGGCGATGCCAGCTCCCACAACGATTACGTCGTACTTCTCTTTCAATTCACACCTCCTGCGTCAAAAAGCCTCTTAAAATTCTGTGAAATCTTCATTCAAACGCTTGCTCATCCCGTGCCGTTTTTGCTCTTTCTATCCCGATGATTCGCGGTTCAGCGGTTCACGGGCGACCAAGGACCGACACTCGACCGTAACTCATCCGGTTATCATTATTATCACTAAAAGTGAAAATTAACCACGCCGCCTTCCCCGAACGGCGAAATAAGGTCACCATGTTCGTCGAAATCAACTCTTGTTGGTTTCTCCTCGACAAAAACGCCGGGCTTTCTTTGCAGTTCATCCGTGAGCGCCGTGGATACGAAAAACTCCGATAGCGACCTGGTGTTTTTGATCATCACAAGCCTAAAAGGCTCGCTTCCGGATACGCCTGACCGCTCAATCGCAAGTTTTATGGCCTCTTCGTCACTGGCGGCAACAGCGGGTATTTTTGCCCGCTCCCGCGCGCCGGAGGCGGCCACGTTTCTCATCGTCGCCTCAAAATCGATCCGGTCGTACAATCTTTTCGTTATCACATCCGCAAGCCCCACTCCGGTGGCGTTCCCCGCAGACGCCGGCGTAAGCGATAAAACCGCGAGACTTTTCGCGCGGAAATTCTCGCTTGCCCCTTCTTTCCCCCTTCCGATAACGAGCGGGTCCATGCCTGTGCCGGAAATGTCTTTCCCCATCTCCTCCACAATCAGCACGTCTGCCTCATCAATTGGAAGCGAGGGATACATCGAGATGGCGCGAGCGAGCAGGATTTTCTCTTTTCGGTCAATTTCTTCCGGCGGGATAACCTCAACCAAAGAGATTTTTTTCAACCCATCCTCAACGATCGCGACTCCAGCAAGCACATTCACCCTTTCGAGCGCGAAAACGCCCGCTCCCTCGATGACGTTGACTCCGAAGCCCGGCTCGTGAATGCTTCTGGCGCCGGCTGGTCCTCCCAGACCAACCGAAAGCATCTTCAAAATCCCGCTTTGCACCGGACCCACAAAGCCAGTGTGAGGGGCGACCCTATTTACCGGGATTATTCCATCTACCTTAAGCGCGGCTTCGCAGGTGAAGACATCCACCCCAGAATCGAGCGTTCCCAGTTTAACGGGCCGTCCCGGGTCAACAAAATCCACCCCGAGTGAGCTTTCGCTAAAGCCCAGTGAGGATAGAATGGAAAATTGCCCCTTTGGTCTTGCAGAACCGTGAGAGCCCATCGCGGGAATCACCACCGGCTTGATCCCGCGCTGCTCAAGATACGAGATCAGGCACTTCACTACGTGGCAAAGAGCGTCAATTCGCCTGCTTCCAAGCGCGATCCCAACTTTCGCCCCGCTCGGAACCGCGCTGAAAGCCTTGGCTTTCTCAAGGCTTGCCTTAAGTGAGCGCCCGGGATCCTCAAGCGGGGCGCTGTGCAGCTTTTGTCTTACCCTGAAAACCTCAAGTGCCATCACGTGCCAGGCGCCGTGGACCTTTCTCTTTACCCCTCTGATCTGTTTGCGCGTTTTCTTCTTACTGCCTCTTCCAACGCTATCGCTGGTTGCTATTTTTGTCCCTTCAGTTGCGCTTTTAGCTCATGAAATCTGGAAGAGAAGATGGGCGCGCTCATCTTTTTGCGCCATGTCCCGCCCAGGCTGCAGCGTTTTTGTGCTTTAAGTCGCTTTTGCTAAATCAAAAATTTCAAGCTCATTATCCCATATGAACTCTCCATCTAAACCACTAAAGTGGACTTATCCGAACCATTAAGTACGGAAACAAAGGAATCGAGAGGTTTTCGGCTGTAATTTAAGGCGGGCGGACATATTATATAAAACACCTTTCCTCTTCTTGAAGCGGCTCAGGGTTGAATAAAATATCAAAGCGAAAGTGAACGGGACAAGAAAAAATGAAACAGGACTCGATAATCCGGAATGGCTGGCCAGAAAAAGCGGAGGAAATCATCTACAATCCGCGCAGGCACTCGGCGCGGAAAACCCGCTCATATCTTTTCAATCAGGTGATACCGTATATAGGGAACAAGCGAAAACTGCTCCCCCTCATATACGACGCCATTCGCGCGACCGACGCCTGCGGCGGTACATTTTTTGACGTGTTCAGCGGCAGCGGAGTCGTATCCAGGCTTGCCAAGACGCTCGGATTCCGGGTCATATCAAACGACTGGGAGCCGTATTCATTTCACATAAATACCGCTTTTATCCGCTGCAACCGACAACCGAACTTCCAAGCTCTTGGAATCGACCACGATGAGGTTTTCAAGACCTTAAATAACGCGGAGCCTTTAGAAGGTTACATAACCGCGCATTATTGCCCGTCTGACGACAGCAAGCCGGACCCGAGAAACGAACGGATGTTCTTCACCAGGGAAAACGGCATGCGGATAGACGCCATGCGGGAAATGATTGAGGACTGGTGGCGCAAATCCCTTATTTCAAACCTTGAAAAATCATATATCCTCGGACCGCTCATATACTCCGTATCTTACGTGAGCAACACCTCGGGTGTTTTCAAGGCTTACCATCAGGGGTGGGGAGGCTCGACCAGGACCGCGCTTTATCGGATATTAAGTAGGGTGGACGTAAGACCTCCCGTACTCTACGACAACGGGCATGAAAATATCGTCTTATGCGAGAACGCTCTCGAGATCCTTCCCGAAATCGAGGCTGAAATAACCTACATTGACCCTCCCTACAATCAGCACCAGTATGGCTCGAATTATCATCTGTTAAACACGGTGGCCCTCTGGGACAAGCCGCCGTTAAACAGGAAAGTGATTGTAGGGGGGAAAACTGTTAACAAGTCCGCTATCAGGCTTGACTGGAGGAACGAAAGGAAATCGCTTTTCTGCTACCGAGAAACCGCCCTCGATGAGATGGAAAAAGTCCTGGAATTGACTCGGTCCAGATGGGTACTTGTAAGTTACAGCACCGACGGGATAATACCCGCAGACAAACTCCTTGAACTTGCCTCAGCTTATGGACTCATAGAGGTAAAAGCCGAATCCTACAAGCGCTACAGGGTTAGCTCTCAGCGTTACTCTCCACGACCAAGAACCGTGGAATACGTGGTAATCCTACGCCGAAGTGGCATCCCCTCAAGCGCACGGGAGGGAATCAGGCTTATAGAAAGGCTGAAAACCGAAAGGTAGATAGCCCTGCGGCTCATTTGACCGCACTTTTTAACGGGTCAAGCACCAACCCTTGTAATGATATTCTGGCGGCGCTGAAAAGCATTCGCGACTCTCATGCCGCAAAGATGCTCAAAGCAACAGCCGTGTTGTCCACACAGGCACGGATGCGAGTTTTTTACTTATAACTAAAAGTTGATGGCCCTGTCAAAATATTGGGTTTATTGTGTTCGTTCCGCGCTCTTTTCAAGCCCCTTTCTCATCGAAGAACATCAAATAGTTCCCGAAACCGAAACTAGTCTTTCCTCCAACGTGGAGATATTCCCCGACCTTAAGAATAGGAATGAAATTCGAGAGGTTGACCATGAACTTAACATGCCAACCGAAGCCCCGAGCCTCATCCGCCTTCTTTGCCTTCTTGAGTATCTCTCCTAATCCCTGAAACTCAGTTTCGATTCGACCGTTACAATATCTTCAATCTTTTCAAGGAGCGGTCTGCCGTTGAATTCTTCGCCACAGTGAGAATATGCTAGAAGCCCTATCCGCCTTATGAGATTACAAAGGAGAGTCAAAAAATCTATGTCACCAACGGGGCGGTCATCGCGCTCTATGCTGGTCGGAGTCATGAATTTAAGCGTTATCCGCTCAACGCGCATGCCGCCAAAATTTCTATCCATTTCATCAAAATCCATTGCATGGAAACCGCGTAACTCACTCGGGCGAGATCTTTTATATATGGCGTTGTTATACTCATCACAAACCATCTCCAGAATATACCACCGTAACCCTTGCCGATCCCCTTTTTCCCAAGTTCGTCGAAGACATAGATAAAGTAAGGCAAGAAATCAATCCCGCGACCAATCAGAACAAGCTAAAACTCAACCAAATCAAGGGGATCAAAAGTACGCTCTTCTCCAAGCGGGGGTTCAAGAACATAAGGATGGGGCCAATGCGATGAGCGCGAGTTTTGCGTCCCTCGCGGGAGTCTAAAAACAGTAGCAATAAGGACATTCAAAGCAAATCAAGCATTTTTCGCACTACTCAGCCAGGTTAGAACAACAGACCTTTTTCAACAGTTCTCCCAAACCGCCACGAAAAGTTGACCCTTTATAAGCGGGAAGTTCTATTTTCTCTAAAGGTCTGATAATAAATCTGAATCTCGCAAACCTGAAATTCTCAAGCATGTCTGAAGATTTCTCAGCACTTTTCCGGCTATAATGCGGATATCAAGAAACCGTATTATCCAAATTATCACAATCCACAATCCCTTGATTTTCGCGTCCGGGTCGCCTTGAATTTTGAAAAAGGCCTCATCAAGCCTCTTATCGACTTAACCCGCCGATTTTAGCGCAATAGGAACTCACCAAAACATGCCCCCACAATTCCCTTATGTCCACACGCGCAAGACTGCTTGCCGAAGACTCGATGGTTTAATAGCACGAAGCCAGTTATTTGTACATTGATAAAGTTTTTGGCGATATAACGGGCGAGCCTTTGCGGGGACAATAGGAAATGCCATCACTTGCAGTGAAATGGGGGGTCAACTCATATTCTCCATCCAAAGAATTTTTTGCCCGACAATATGCGCTCGGTTCTTAAGTTCCTGAATCCAGCCAATGGCAAAATTTGACACTTTGATCCGAAGACCCGCAAGGCTTGAAGGGCAGCGATATAAAATTCATGGAAATGTCCGACGTTGAGATGAGCAAAGGTGAAATGTGGAGGGAATTTGCCTCCCAAAAAAATTAAACGAGCGGATCTTTTCACTGCGGAATGAAGTAAACGAAGACATCCGGGAATGCCTTTTGCGCCTACTTGAGACACTCCGTACCCACGGCTTTGTTGAGCAGGTGCTTAGCACCATGATACGGTTGGTTCTGGATTTCATGAAGCTGCTCTTCCATTCCGCCGACAAATCTATGCCCAATAGTCAAAACCTCTATGACTGCATCGACCATGCAGTCAAAGAAATAGGTCTCCCTGAAGAAATAGCATCATATCTACAAATGACGCGCGTATTGGGCAACAATCCCAGCAAAGGGGCAGAAAAAATAAAGCTTACAATAGACGATGCCGAGATTGTTCTGAGCGCTTTCATCCGAGTGATCAAATGGTTTTACTGTGAATCACCAAACGGCTCGAAACTAAAAAGTATTTACGAACAGCCCCAGGAAAGAATAATACTCTCAAGCGAAAAGATTGATCAAATCTATCATGAAATTGTTAAGGCGGAGTCACTTTTCGAAACCCCGGAAAACCTATCGTCGGCATGTGCCCCGCGGACCCAGGCTTTTTCGACCGCCAGGAAGAATTGAGGGTCTGAAACGCTACCTTCTCGACTCAAATGTGAAACTCGTATGCATTGTGGGGCGGGGCGGCATCGGGAAAACCAAGCTCCTATCGACGGCTTGTCAAGAAATCGAAAATAGTTCTTTTTCTCTAACCAACATACCTAAGAAAATGGGCGCGGACGGCATCTTGTACATATTGTGCCCGAAAAATTTCCAGCCTGACCTCGAGTTCATATTCGGTGGAGTGGGTGAACTCTTGAAGCGAAACGGCGACAAAAACAGAAAAGCGGAATTGCTCGAATTCCTGCACTCACCTGAAGGTAACATCCGTTCAAATACAATCTATTTGCTCTCCATTCTTAAAGAAGGAGCCTACCTTCTTGTATTTGACGGTCTTGAACACCTATTGGATAAAGACTTTAACTCTCAGATCCGCAGCTTCAGGAATTCTTTGAAAAGTGCATGTCAAGTCATCACTCAATGCGAATTCTGGCAACAAGCGCGAAAAAGATAGAAATCGCGGGAGAAGCTTTGCTTTCGACCCGTATCCTGCCACTCGAAGGAGGCTACCTACAGAGCACGCGGTTGCGCTTCGTGACTCTTGCCTGTTAGACGTGCTCTCGGAGCGCGGGGACCCACGGTGTTTCTTCATCCACCTATGCCCACACGTGGTGCAAAATCAACCTAAACAAATGGTGGGCCTAGGTGGATTCGAACC
>OGCI01000743.1_pt1 | contig 32964 bp, 25 predicted proteins | sample 1570021 | NCBI WGS metagenome assembly OGCI01 (sample SAMN06264664, study PRJEB24512) | hot springs metagenome | isolation source: Hot spring water | place: South Africa: Tshipise | collected 2015-06-21 | reverse complement strand
AAAAACTATTTACAGTTATTATTAAAAGCTTACAACGAATACTCATTATTTTCAATTATAAATCTGGGATCGTCATACTTACCTGATTCTAAAGCACACATATCATTCTTAAGTGAAATGAGTGATTTTATCAAAGCGAAGAAAAATCTTTTAGTTTCTTCTTCTTTTTTTAATTATGATCTCAGGAAAATTGACGGAATAGACCTTTATGGAATTGAGCTTGTGAATGAATCTATTTATACTTACTCAAAGAAAATCGAAGATTTGTTCAGCCAATTTGGAAAAGGAAAAATTTATATTTCAGATGCAACTTATACTGTCAGCATTGGACAGTCTGATGGCTATACTAACAAATATTCATTCGAAGCTCAAGCAAAATTTTTTGAAGATCTGATAAAATATTCTGACAATTATAATCCCGCCGGCTTTTTCATTAACTCAATATTTGATTTTAGAGGAGATTTTTCTTCACTATTCTTTAAATACAACACTGAAAATGTTTACCAAATTGGTCTTATATCTGAAGATAGAAAGGAAGAAAGACTTTCTTATAAAGTTGTAACTTCCTATCTTCAAGATACGGAGAGAGTTACAATTCCTATTGGCAGCAGTAAAGATGACTCCCCAATGATTTTTATCATTGCCGGTTTATTTCTTGCTTTATTCATGGGAGTTTTAGTGAATTCCGGTAAGAAATTTAGAGAAGATGCCACAAGAGCATTACTTCGTCCATATAATTTTTTTGCAGACGTACGGGATCAAAGAATTATTTCTGGTTATCAATCCATTTTTCTTTTACTGATAGTATGCCTCACAGGAAGTTTAATTGCAAGTAATCTTTTACACTATTTCAGATCAGATCTATTTATCGAAAAGTTGATATTAGCATTTGGTAGTAAATCTTTAATTTCGGCAATTACTTATCTTGCATGGAATCCTCTCAATTCGGTTTTATGGTTATTTATTGTTTCATTGTCTGTACTTTTTATTTTGATGATAATTATTAAATCAGCCGCATTTTTTGTCAGAAACAGAGTGTATGTTTCGAATGTCTTTTTCGTGATAGTATGGGCTTTGTTGCCGATTGTTTTATTCATTCCTCTTGGAATAATTCTATATAGAGTTTTAAATACTGAACTTATCAATACATATATTTTTATTTTTCTTCTGTTATTAAAATTGTGGTTAATTTTCAGATTGATTAAAGGTATTTATGTTATTTATGACGTTAATCCGGGCTCTGTATATTTCTATAGTTTTTTATTTCTTCTAATAATCTTTTCAGGATTTCTATTGTATTTCGAAGTTAATAATTCTATAATTGATAATATCTCTCTTGTCTTAAAACAATTTAAAGTATTTTAATAATTGTATCTCTCTAAAATTGAAATATTCGGCTTCAAGTCTTTTGCGCAGAAGACAGTTATAAATTTTAACAAAGGCATAACTTCAATCGTTGGTCCTAATGGTTGTGGTAAGACTAATGTTGTGGATGCTATTCGCTGGTGTCTCGGTGAACAACGTAGTGGCGTGTTGAGAAGTGATAAAATGGAAAATGTGATTTTCAATGGTACAGCCAACAAAAAACCAATGGGAATGGCTGAAGTTTCACTTACTATTCAAAATACAAAAGGAATTTTACCAACCGATTATAATGACGTAACCATTACCCGAAGAATTTTCCGTTCCGGGGAAAGTGAGTATTTGTTAAATAAAAATCTCTGTAGACTTAAAGATATTACTAATCTTTTTATGGATACCGGAATTGGCGCCAATGCTTATTCTGTTATCGAATTAAAAATGGTTGAAACTATTCTTAGTAATAAAGCAGAAGAGAGAAGAGTATTATTTGAAGAAGCTGCCGGAGTAAATAAATATAAACTTAGAAGAAGATTAGCTCTCAAAAAACTCGATGAGGTGAAAGCTGACTTAAGCCGTGTTAATGATATCGTTTCAGAAGTGGAGAAAAAAGTAAATTCTCTTGAACGGCAAGCAAAAAAAACAAACAGATTCAATCATCTTTCGGCTCAACTAAGAGAACTTGAATTAGATCTTGCTGAAAGAGAATATGCTCTGTTCCTTCTTAAAATAAATGAAGAGAAAAAATCAAAGGAAGAAAGTTTTAACCTCAAGGTCAATATAGAATTTGATATCAAAAAAGCTGAAGATGAAATTAGTTCTCAACGTGAAGACCTTTCAAAAATCGAAAGCGAACTTCAGGCGAAAAGAAGTGAGATTAGTCAGATTAGAGAAAAAATATATCAATCACAGAAATTTCTTTCTGTACAATCTGAAAGAAAAAATTCACTTGAGGAGAATAAAAAACGTTTTGCTGATGAAATTATCAGATTTGAAAATGAATTAGAAAATGCCAAAAGAATAATAGAAAAAGCCAATCAATCAATTTCTGAACTAAGTAAAATACTTGAAGATAAACAGCTTCAGAAAGCTAATTTTCAGAAAGAGTCTGAAATAATTTCTGTTGAGCTCGAAGAAAAAAGTAATAAACTTAAAGCTCATTCGGATTTATTGATAAATAAAATCAGAGAAATCAACACATTCGAAAATCAGTTAAAAAATATTGAACAATTACTTGCTGATAAAAAAACTCAAACAGAAAAACTTGACAACAAGATTATCAATATCACTAATACTATTGCTAAAACTGTTGGTTATATTGAAGAATTAAGTAACGAGCGTGACGAAACAAAGAAAAGAATTGAACAAGCAGAATCTATCTTTTCTCAAAAACAGAGAGAAAAATCTTTACTTGAAAATCAATTAGCTGAGTTAAAAGAAAAAGAAGTTGAACTTCGTGGCGTTATCAATGCTCTTCGAGAGAAAATAGAGTTTATTCAAAATCTTATTGACAATCTTGAAGGTATCTCAAAAGGAGCAAAAACTCTTCTTGCAGATAAATCGTGGTCGAAAAACAAATCTACTATTCTTGCTCACATTGGAAACACTGAAGACAAATATCGTTTTGCAATCGAAGCTGCTCTTAAAAATTTATTGAACAATTTGGTAGTTGATACCACAGAAGATTTATTAAACGGAATTAAATATCTCAAGGAAAATAAGATTGGAAAAGCAACATTCTTTATTCCTTCAGATTCTTCTGTAAAATATGAAGGTTTCATTGGTAAACTTCAGCGATTTATTGATAGAAGAAAAGCAAAGCAAATTTCCAAACATCCGAAGTTTGTCGGGTGGGCGGTTGATTTCATTGATTCAGAAGAAAAGTGGAAAGGATTTTTTAACAACATACTCAAAAATACCTGCATTGTTGAGGATATCGAAACAGCTTTCGAGCTTTATAAAAAATATAATTCTTTCAGTTTTGCAACTTTCAACGGTGATTTCATTGCCAGAGATGGATTTATTACCGCTGGCTCCGAACCAAGATTAGATGACACTCTTTTTGGAAGAAAGAAACTTCTTGAAAATCTTAAAAAAGAATTCCCAGAAAATGAGATACAATTACAAAATATTCAGAAACAAATTGCTGAAAAAGAAAATGAGCTGAATCAGATTGATCTTTCTGTCCTTTCGGAAAGAGGGAAAATGTTAGTGAATGATCTCGCTGCAATTGAAAAGCAAATTTCTCAATTTGAATATGAAATAAAAAAATCCAATGATGAAATAGACAAAACACAAAAGGAAATAAAGGATTTAGTTTTAGAATCAAATAAACTTGAAACTCAAAAAAATGAATTAATAGAATCTCTTCATTCAGGATTGAATGAAAAATCTTATCTTGAAGATTTACAAAAGCAACTTGAATCTGATTTGACAGCAACTCAACAAGCTTTTAACAAAATTGTTACTGAGAAAAATAATCTTGAAGTTGAAATCGAAAGAATTCTGGGAGAATTAAAAAACAATCAAAATTCAATTCAGTACTCCGAAGAATCAATAAATTCTTATACACAGAGTATTCACAGAAAACAGACGGATATTCAATCATCAGATGATGAACTTCTAAAGATTAGTCATCAGCTAGAATCTGAAGATAAAAAACTAAAAGAGTATGAAGAACAATTAAATTCGCTTTTGCTTCAATCAGAAGAAATAGAAACTAAATATAGTGAATTAAAATCCGAAGTAAATCAGAAAGAAAGTGAGTTAAAAAAATTAAGATCTAATCGTGAATTGATTCAGGAAGCAATCCACAAATCTGATATTTCTCTCAAAGAGCTTGAGATAAAAAAGGATTCTTTAATTGAACACATAAAGGAAACATATTCGCTTCAGATTTCTTTGAAAGAATTTGAAGATTTAAAGAATTTTGATTTCCAATTACGACACAACGAAGTTCACGAAATAAAAGAAAAGATTAAGTCCCTCGGTCCTGTTAATCTTCTGGCATATTCAGAATTTGAAGAAGAGAAACAACGTCTCGATTTTCTTTTAAAGCAACGAAATGATTTACTTGAATCTGAAAAAGATGTAATAAAAACAATAGAAGAAATAAATCGTACTGCTCAGACATTATTCAAAGAAACCTTCGAAAAAATAAGAGAAAACTTTATCAAAATTTTCAGAACTCTTTTTGATCCGGGAGATGAAGCAGATTTAAGAATTGAAGAAAATAATGATCCACTCGAAGCAAAAATTGAAATAATAGCCAAACCAAGAGGAAAGAGACCTACATCAATTGATTTGCTCTCCGGAGGAGAAAAAACTCTTACGGCTATTGCACTGTTATTCGCCATATATCTTGTTAAACCAAGTCCTTTCTGTATTCTTGATGAAATTGATGCTCCATTGGATGACGCCAATATTGATAGATTTACTCGCATACTAAACGAGTTTAAAAAAGATACTCAGTTTATTGTGGTAACTCACAATAAGAGAACTATGGAATCAGCTGAAACTCTTTACGGAATTACTATGCAAGAAGATGGAATTTCGAAACTCGTGGCTGTTCGTTTTAACGAAGATTTCGATTTTGCAGAAAGCAACTAATAATTATGATGTTTGCAATAAAAACATTATTCATAATTTTATTATTCATTCAGCCTTACTCATTTTCTCAATGGGTAAATGATCCTCGTTTAAATACGCCGTTAGTAACAAATCCGAAAGATCCAACAAATATCACGGTTCTCGGAGAAAGCAAAGAAGGCGGGGCTTTTATCGTTTGGCAGGATGTTATTTCATCTAATCTTAACAATGTATTTTTTCTGCACTTCAATAGAGATGGAAAAGTAAGTTTTCGTGCTGATGGAAAAGCTGTTTCATTATCTCAATTCAATAAATTAAATCCGGTTGCTATTCTTTCCCCAAAAGATGAATTAATAATTTTATGGAAAGAAATTATCTCTGCTGAAAGACAAACTTTATCAATACAAAAAGTTAATCAGAGTGGAATGAGACTATGGACTGATTTCGGAATTCAACTTGAAAATGTTGAGGGAGAAATAACAGACTTTACTCTTTCCTGCAACAATCTCGGAGAAATTTTTGTAAGTATGATAACTCGTAACTTGGTTCCTCTGAACATGAGTAAAACAATTTTCAAGTTAAGTGTTTCCGGTGAAGTTCTAACAAAGAATGTAAGCTATCAAAAATCAGATGGAGTCATTCATAATTCTCAGATCATTGCAATTGACAGTCAATTCTCTGGCTTATTTTGGATCGAAACAGTAAATAATAAATCAGTTCTAAACTTTAAATCAGAAAACATTTCAAATAAGGAAAATAAAAGTTCAATCTCTGTTTCAAATCCTAAAGAGAATGTTATAGATTTTTCCGTGTCGAAATATGGTGATGATTTTTACATAATTTGGACAGTGCTTGCCCAAAATAAAAGAATTTATCACCAGTTGATTTCATCAAAAGGAATTAAAAAGTGGGGTTCTGAGGGTAAAATAGTAACTTTATTAAAAGGCAGCAATTCAAATCCTAAACATACTTTCTTCAACAACAGAATAATAATTACCTGGGTAAATGAGTTCAATAAAGACCGCAACATATTTGCAGATGCATTTGATCTTAAAGGTGAAAAAATATGGGATAAAAGTCCTATACCGATTATAACTCTCAAAGGTGATCAATTCGGTCAGCAAATTGTATCAGATAACAAGGGTGGATTTATCATTGCATGGATTGACAGAAGAAAAAGTGAAGATTTTGGAAATATCTACGCTCAAAAAATCACTTTAGATAAAAAATTTCTTTGGGATTCTTTAGGAGTTGATTTGGGAACATATCCCAAATCTCAGAAAAGCTATTTAAATCTAATTGAAGATAGAAGTGGTGGTGCAGTAGCTGTATTCAAAGATAAAAGAAATGATGGTTGTGAAATCTATGGACAAAAAATTTTTTCAACAGGGACTTATGCCGGTCAAATTCTGGGTTTGAAGTCTGAACTTTTTGGTGATTCAGTCAAAATTTCATGGTTTGCTGCAAATGAATCAAACATCGTTGAGTATGATATTTTAAGAAAAGCAGAAAACGAATCTATCTGGAGAACAATTTCCACAATAAAAAAGATTAATTCAAATAACATAAACTATTATGAATACTTTGATTTTCCGGATGGAAATGGATTAATCTCATATAAGGTTGTTCAAAAAATATCAGGCAAAGAAAACCAATTCTCTGAAATTACAACTGTTAATTACATTTCAGATTTCAGTGATTTTATCCTTTTTCAGAATTCACCAAATCCCTTTAGCGAAAAAACTACTATTAGTTTTTCAATTCCTTATGGTCAGAACGTTGAAATAGAAATTTTTGATATACGACTCAATCCGATTAAAGTTTTAGTCAAAGATTATTATTCTGAAGGCAAGCATTCAATAATTTTTAACGCTGATGAATTAGAGCCCGGAATTTACTTCTACAGATTAAAAGCAGGTGATTTTATTGCTGTTAAAAAAATGGTAGTGAATAAGTAATGGATGCAAGCAAAATCAAAGTTTTTGTTGACTTCGACGGAACAATTACTCCAAAAGATATTGGTCGGGAGATATTTCTTACTTTCGGCGATGAACAAAAAGCTGAGGAAATCATATCTAATCTTCATAAAGGAATTATTACATCAAGACAATGTTGGGAAGAACTTATCGCAAACGTCCATTCTATTGATGAAAAAAAAATAATTGATTTAATTGATAGTATTTCAATTGATGATTCTTTCATTTCGTTTGTTGAGTTCTGTAAGTCCAATAAAATTGATATTTACATTTTAAGCGATGGATTTGATTTTTATATCGAAAGAGTTCTACAGAGAGAGAAGCTAAGTTGGATTCCTTTTTACTCAAATATCCTACGAATAGATAATGGAAAACTATCTGCATATTTTCCTTATTATAATCCTGACTTTAATTCATCATCCAATCCTAAAATGCAGCACATAATAGATAACAGCAGCGATGAAGATTACACTATTTATATCGGCGATGGAAACTCAGACAAAGACGCAGCACAATACTGTGATTTAATTTTTGCAAAAGATGGATTGCTTAAATTCTGTGAGCTTAATAGAATTTCTTTTTTCCCATATAAAAATTTTAATGATATTTCTGAAACAATTAGAAGATTGTTATCAAAAAAACGTCTTAGGAAAAGCCATCAGGCAATGCTAAAACGAAAAATAGCTTACGAGGCAGAATGAATAAACAAAAATTTGCACAACTTTTTTTCAAGAACAGAAGTTACACTCCAATTCCTTTTTTAATTCTTATGGTGATTTTTGAACAGGCAACTTATCATTCTTTAATAATTGGATTTATTGTTTCAGTAATTGGTGAAGCAATAAGATTATGGGGTGTTAGCTGGGCTGGAAGTGAAACTCGTACAACCGGTAATGTCGGCGGAACTTTCTTAATTATCAGCGGTCCGTTTGCTTTTGTTCGAAATCCTTTATATGTCGGAAATATGCTTATTTATTTAGGATTGGGAATTATGTCTCTCGCTCTTTTTCCTTACTTGCAAATTATTGCTATACTTTTTTTCATAATTCAGTATAGTCTCATAGTTTCAGAGGAAGAAGAATATTTGAAGAAAACTTATGGCGAACATTATAAAAAATATTTTTCTTCTGTGCCAAGATTTTTCCCCAGATTAACTCGATACAAAGATAGTAATGTTGAACAACCACCATTTAAAATTGCAGCAGGTCTTCGTTCTGAAAGACGAACTCTTCAGGCACTATTTGGTGTGTCATTGTTTTTAGTTATTAAATTTTTAATCAGAATTTATGGCTGATTCTATTTTAATTATTGCAGGGGAAGCTTCCGGTGATTTACACGGCTCATCACTTATAAGAGAGATAAAAAATCTATCTCCTGAAACTGAGCTGTTCGGAGTCGGTGGAGTGAATATGCAAAATGCAGGATTAACAATGCTCTATCACTCTGATAAACTTAATTTTATGGGTTTTGTGGAAATTCTTCGTCATATTCCATTTATTAAGAAAGTTCAGCGTCATTTGATTAACGAAGTAATTGAACGAAAAACTAAATATGCGATTCTGATTGATTATCCGGGCTTCAACTTAAGTATTGCTAAGAAATTGAAAAAACTTGGAGTAAAAATCTTTTATTATATCTCTCCTCAGGTTTGGGCTTGGGGTCAGGGAAGAATCAAGAAGATAAAAAAGCTTGTATTTAAAATGTTTGTTCTTTTTCCTTTTGAAGAAGTATTTTATAAAAAAAATGGAATTGACGCTGAATTTGTTGGTCATCCTCTAATTGTTAAATTGAGCAATTATAACTTTAAAGAGAAAAATGAACTGTATGAAAAATTCCATTTAGAAAAAGATAAAGATATTCTTCTGATTTTACCCGGAAGCAGGAAACATGAAGTATCATTTATCTTTCCTAATGTTTTCTCAGCTGCAGAAAAAATTGCAAAGAAGTTTAACTTGCAAATTGTTGTTGCTTGCTCGAATTCTATAGAAGAAAATTACATTAGGCAAGTTGTAAACTCGAATGAATATAAAATTATCTCCGGTTTCACATATGATTTAATGAAGCATTCTAAATTCGGAATAATCAAATCCGGTACTTCCACTTTGGAAGCCGGCTTAATCGGACTTCCGATGATAATTGTATATAAAGCTAACTATCTCTCATATTTTATTGGAATGCTTTTGATAAAAGTTAAAAACATAGGAATTGTAAATATTCTTATAGGAAAAACTGTTGTTCCTGAATTACTTCAATCTCAGGTTAACGAGTCAGATATTTTCAGAATATCGGAGGAAATTCTCTCAGATCCGAAGAAAATTGATTTAATGAAACAGGAACTATCAAAACTAAGTCAAATATTAGGTAGAAAAGATTCAGCTAAAATAACTGCTCAAAGGATAATCGATAGTGTAAATGAAAAAAATTAAACAAACATTTTACAGAGTAATTGGAAATTTAATATTAAAACATTCTCTCGATTTGCTGTGTAAATCTTTAAGAATTGAGATTGTCAATAAAGCTGTTATTGAAAATCTTGAAAACCAAAATCAAAATTATGTTTTGGCTTTTTGGCACGGAACTATGCTTTTGCCGTGGTATTTACATAGAAATAAAAATTTCTCTGCTCTCACAAGTCTGAGCAAAGATGGTGATTTACTTGCAAAACAACTTAAACATTGGAACTATCACGTTATCAGAGGTTCAAGCCACAAAGGCGGTGATGTTGCTTTGGGAATTATGGTAGATTGTGCTAAAAATAATTATTCAGTAGCAATCACTCCAGATGGACCAACAGGACCTCCGTTGAAATTCAAAGCAGGAGCTGTTATAACTGCTAAAAAAAGTGGAATCCCTCTTGTTTTGGCTGGTGTTGGTTTTTCTAATAAAAAGCAACTCAAAAGCTGGGACAGTTTTCAGGTACCTCTGCCGTTTAGCAAGGCAAAAATAATTTACTCTGAACCATTAAAGATTGATACTAACTTAGACTATAATGAAACTGATAAAATTATAAAAGCGTGTGAATCTATTATGAATCAACTTCAGGAAAAGGCAGCGTCGTTTTAGATTTTATGTCAAAAGCAATTAAAATATTGTCTTTCATTTTAATACCGATTTATTACTTAATCATTTCGGTCAGAAATTTTTTGTTCGATGCAAAAGTCTTTAAATCTTTAGGTGTAAATGCGAAAGTAATTTCTATTGGAAATATTGTAGTTGGTGGCTCTGGTAAAACTCCATTTGTTATTTACATTTCAAAATTATTAAAAAAACTTGGCTGGAAACCATCGGTATTAAGTAGAGGATATGGAAGGAAATCGAGAGGTTATCTTTTGGTATCAGGTGACGGAAAAAACATAATTGATGTTGAAAAGTGCGGTGATGAAATTTATCAAACCGTTATGGAGTGCGAAATTCCCGCCGCTGTATCTGAAAGAAGAATTGAAGGTGCTGTTAAATTATTGAAAGAAGTTGATACAAATGTAATTGTTCTCGATGATGCTTTTCAGCATAGATGGATTAAACGGGATTTAGATTTTGTACTAATTGACAAAAGCTTTTTAACTAACAAGTCAATTTTTACTCAATCTTTGCTACCTGCAGGTTCAATGAGGGAGCCATTAAAATCAATTCAACGTGCAAGTGCAATTATTCTTAACAAAAAGTTTTCAAACGAAAACAATTCTTCATTTGATAACCAACTTAAAAAATTTAATAAACCAATTTTCACGGCTTATTATAAAGCAATCAGTTTTGTTGATATGACAAGAAAAACAGAACATTCGCTGGATGAATTTAACGGGCAGAACAGTCTAGTAATTTCAGGGATAGCTAATCCAACTTCTTTTCTTACAATTCTGTCAAAAACCGGCGTGAACACAAAAAATCAGTTGATTTTCAAAGATCATAAAAATTATACTACTAAAGAGGTTCAACAGATAAGAAAAACTTTTTATTCGACAAATGCACATTCTGTAGTTACCACTGAGAAAGACGCCGTAAAATTGCTTAAATTTGCACGTGAGTTTGACGATATTGATATATTTTACCTTAAAATTTCAATGTTAATAGAAAATGAAGAGAGTTTTATAGAATTTTTGAAAAATAATCTTAACTAAATATCATAATCAGAATAAATGTAAATTTAATGGAGGAAAAGTTACAATGACAAAATCAAAGAAATACGTTTACTACTTCGGTGGAAAGAAAGCTGAAGGTAAAGCCGATATGAAATCTTTACTCGGTGGTAAAGGAGCCAATCTTGCTGAAATGGTAAATATTGGTCTTCCTGTTCCTGCTGGTTTCACAATTACAACAGAAGTCTGTACAGCCTACTATAAGAACAACAAAAAATATCCTAAAGAACTCGAAAAGCAAGTAAAGGATGCTCTCGCAAAAGTTGAAAAACAAATGGGAGCAAAATTTGGCGATTTGAAAAATCCACTTTTACTTTCTGTACGTTCCGGGGCAAGAGCTTCTATGCCGGGAATGATGGAAACAATTCTAAATGTAGGATTAAATAATCAAACGCGTGAGGCTTTAATTGCCAAAACAGGAAATCCAAGATTTGTTTATGATTCTCACCGCCGATTAATTCAAATGTACTCAGATGTAGTTATGGAAAAAGCTGCAGGAATTGAACCCGAAGAAGGAAGGGGTGTCAGACAACAATTAGAAAAAGAAATGCATAAAATGAAAGAAGCACGCGGTGTTCACGCTGACACTGATTTAACAGCAGAAGACTTAAAGGAACTTATTGAGATTTACAAAGAAAAAGTAAAAGAAGTTTTAGGAAAACCTTTCCCTGAAGATCCAATGGATCAACTTTGGGGAGCTATTGCAGCCGTTTTCCAAAGCTGGATGGGTAAAAGAGCTATCTCTTATCGAAGAATTGAAGGAATTCCAGATGATTGGGGAACAGCAGTAAATGTTCAATCAATGGTATTTGGAAATATGGGTGATACTTCAGCTACCGGTGTTGCATTTACAAGAAATCCTGCCACTGGTGAAAATTATTTTTATGGTGAATGGCTACCAAACGCTCAAGGCGAAGACGTCGTTGCTGGTATCAGAACTCCGAATCCAATTAATGAAGTTAGTAAAAGCGAACATACCGCTCATCTGCCTTCACTCGAAACCGCAATGCCAGAGACTTATAAACAATTACACAAAATTCAGAAATCTCTTGAAAAGCATTACCGCGATATGCTCGACATTGAATTTACAATTCAGGAAGGCACATTATATATGCTTCAGTGTCGTGTTGGAAAAAGAAATGGACCTGCTGCGGTTAAAATGGCTGTGGATATGTACAAAGAAAAACTGATTACAAAAGAAGAAGCAGTAATGAGAGTACAACCCTCTCAGCTTGATGAATTATTGCATCCGATTGTTGATCCTTCTGCAGAATTAAAAACAAAAGTTTTTGTAAAAGGACTTCCTGCAGGACCAGGCGGAGCTGCAGGACAAGTAGTTTTTTCCGCTAATGATGCAGTCGCTTGGGCAAAGGAAGGTAAAAAAGTTATTCTTGTTCGTGATGAAACTAATCCTGAAGATATCGAGGGAATGAGAGCTGCACAAGCAATTCTAACTGCACGCGGAGGAATGACTTCACACGCAGCTTTAGTTGCTCGTGGTTGGGGTAAATGTTGTATCGTTGGGGCTGGTAGTATAAAAATTAATTATGAAGAAAAATCTTTAACTGTTGGTGATGTTACTGTTAAAGAAGGTGACTGGCTAACATTAAACGGAACAAAAGGAACTGTTTACCTTGGTGAACTTCCTATGAAAAAATCCGCTGAAGAAAATCCTGACTTCCAGTCATTTATGAAATTATGCGATGATTTAAGAAAACTTAAAGTAAGAACTAATGCTGATACACCTGAAGATGCAGCCCGTGCACGTGCTTTCGGCGCAGAAGGAATCGGACTTTTTAGAACAGAACATATGTTTTATGGCAAAGGTTCGGAAGAACCTCTGTTCAAACTACGTAAAATGATTCATTCAAAAACCAAAGCAGAAAGAATAGCAGCATTGGATGAACTCTTCCCTTATGTCAAGAAAGATGTTAAAGGAACTTTGGAAGCAATGGATGGATATCCGGTTACTTTCAGAACACTTGACCCACCATTGCACGAGTTTGTTCCAAACAGAATGGATGAACGAGAAAAACTTGCTGAAAGTCTTGGAATTTCTCTTGAAGAATTAAATGAAAGAGCAGATTCTCTTCACGAAAATAATCCGATGATGGGTCATCGCGGAGTGAGACTGGGAATTACATATCCTGAAATTACTGAAATGCAGGTTAGAGCAATTTTTGAAGCAACTGCAGAATTATTGAAAGATGGAAAGAAACCTTTCCCCGAAATAATGATTCCTGTAACTTGCCACGTAAATGAAATTCAACATCAATACGATATTATCAATATTGTTCATAAAGAAGTTTGTGATAAATTCGGATTGAAAAAAATTCCTCACTTAACCGGAACTATGATTGAAATTCCACGTGCTGCTTTGACTGCAGATAAAATAGCAGAAGTTGCTCAATTTTTCTCTTTTGGAACTAACGATCTTACACAAATGGGCTTCGGATTTTCGAGAGATGATATTGGTGGTTTTCTTCCGGAATATCTCGAAAAGAAAATTCTTCCCGAAGATCCTTTCCAATCAATTGATCAGGAATCAATAGGTAAATTGATGGAAATTGCAGTCCAAGAAGGAAGAAAAACCAGACCAGATCTCAAAGTTGGAATTTGCGGTGAACACGGTGGAGAACCCAAATCAGTAGAGTTCTGCCACAATATTGGATTAAACTATGTAAGTTGTTCACCTTTCAGAGTGCCTATTGCACGTTTAGCAGCTGCACAAGCAGTTATCAAAGAGAAAATGTCTGCACCGAAAAAATTAGTTAAATCAAAAACCATAAAGAAGAATAAAAAGTAATTAAAAAATTAGCCGGTACGAGATGTCTTCAACAGGCATCTCTTCCGGATTAATTATATTTTACTAACATAAAAGGTAGTGCAATGAAATTATCAGATTTTAATTATAATTTGCCTAAAAATCTGATTGCTAAATATCCTGTTTCACCGCGGGATAAAGCAAGGCTTCTCGTGGTTAATAAACAGACTGGTGAAATGGAGGATAAGCATTTCTACGATGTGATTGATTATATGAACCAAGGCGATGTGATGGTTGTGAATGAAACAAAAGTTTTTCAGGCAAGACTTTTTGGTAAAAAAGAAAAAACTAATGCAAAAATTGAAGTCTTCCTTTTAAGAGAACTTAATAAAGACGATTACATCTGGGATGTGATTGTTGATCCAGCAAGAAAAGTCAGAATTGGGAATAAAATATATTTTTCAGATACTCTATGGTGTGAAATTATTGATAACACAACTTCAAGAGGAAGAACTGTCAGATTTAATCAGCCAAACGTTTTTGATGCAATTGAAAAAATAGGACATACTCCACTTCCACCTTACATTAAAAGAGAACCCGAGCAAAGTGATAAAGAAAATTATCAAACTGTTTATGCCAAACAGCACGGCTCTGTCGCGGCTCCTACTGCTGGTCTTCACTTTACAGAAAAGTTAATTCATAAAATCGAAAAAAAAGGAATTAAGATTGTGCCTATTATTCTTCATATAGGATTAGGAACTTTCAGACCTGTTGAAGTTGAAGATTTGACAAAGCATCGAATGGATTCTGAGTTTTACGAGATTCCCGTCTCTTCCGCAGAATCAATTAACGAAGCAATTAGAAATAATAAGAATGTATTCATTGTGGGTACATCAACCTGCAGAGCACTCGAAACAAGTACTACTGCAGAAGGATTCATAAAACCAAACAAAGGGTGGACAGATAAGTTTATCTATCCTCCATTCCAGTTTAAAGTAACAAAAAAGTTGATTACTAATTTTCATGCTCCGGAATCAACGCTAATACTTCTGGTTGCTGCACTAATAGGAACTGATTTGACTATGAAAGCTTATAAAAAAGCAGTAAAAGACAAATACAGATTCCTCAGCTACGGAGATGCAATGTTGATTCTATAATATGAAAATAGTCGCTATTATTCCTGCAGGTGGTAAAGGAACTAGGAGTGGATTTCCCACTCCTAAACAATATCTAAAACATAACAACAAGGAAGTCATTTGTTACTGCCTCGAAACTTTTCAAAAAAATAAATTCATAAATGAAATCATAATAGCAGCAGAACCCGAATATTTTGATCTTCTTCTTAAAATCATAAAAAAATATAAGTTCAACAAAATAAGCCTGATTGTTGAGGGCGGTTCAACGAGACAACAATCAGTTTATAATGCACTTCTATCCTCAGAAGCAAATAATGATGATTTAATTGTAGTCCACGATGCAGCAAGACCTTTGTTATCAGATAATGTATTAACAAATGCAATTTATACTGCACAAAGAAAAGGTAATGCTGTGGTTTGTATTAAAGCGAAAGATACTTTAATAAAAGGACATAACACAGTTGAAACATATCTGAACAGGGATGAAGTTTATTACGTACAAACTCCGCAAATATTCAAATATGAGGTTTTAATAAAAGCTTTTAATAAGGCAACAAAACAAAATTTAATAACAACAGATGAATCTTCTTTAGTTAGAAACTTGGGTAGAAAAGTATTCATCTCTGAAGGTTCTGTTTTCAATTTCAAAATAACAACTAAAGAAGATTTTGAGCTATTCAAGAAATTAGTTTAAATCCGATTTCCTTTATTTTACATAATGATAGTAAATTGTAAAAAATAAAATAAAAAATTGATTGAGTATGACTGAATTTATATCCGATGCATTGCAAAATCTCGCAACTCCAATGATCTTGTTTTTTGTTCTAGGATTTATTTCTACTATTATCAAATCTGATATTGAAATTCCTCAAGCTATTTCAAAGGTGCTTGCTATTTATTTTATGATTGCAATTGGATTTAAGGGAGGGGTTGAAATAAGTAAAACCGGAATTGATGATGGGCTATATGATTCCGTTTTAAACGCTTTAATAATTGGAGTTACCACTCCTCTAATTGCTTTCCTTATCTTAAAATATATCGGGCGCATTGATAACATAAATTGTGGAGCTATTTCAGCCCACTATGGTTCGGTAAGTGTTGTAACTTTTGTAACCGCAATATCTTTTCTCAACAGTAAATCAATTGAATATAATGGATACATGGCTGGAATGATGGCATTGATGGAATCGCCTGCAATATTTGTTTCTATTCTTCTTGTAAGAATTTTCAGTTCACAAAAAATATCCACTTTAAAATCAAATTATGTTGATCTGTTAAAAGAATCTTTATTTAACTCAAGCGTTGTACTTCTTTTTGGAAGTCTAATAATAGGAATGATTGTTGGTGGAAAAGGGATGAGTTCTGTTAAACCTTTTTTAGTTGACCCATTTAATGGAGTTTTAACTTTATTTTTATTGGATATGGGAATGATTGCAGGACAAAGAATAAGTGAATTTAAAAAAGTTGGTTTATTCCTTGGAACATTTGCTTTAACAATGCCAATAATAAGTGCTGTCGGCACAGTTTTACTATGCGATGCATTTGCGTTTTCCGTTGGAGATACTTTATTATTTTCTGTATTAGCTGCAAGTTCATCTTACATAGCTGCTCCTGCTGCTGTAAGAATTGCTTTGCCTCAGGCAAATCCGGCATACTACATAACTATGTCGCTTGCAATTACTTTTCCGTTTAATATAATGTTTGGAATTCCACTTTATTATTCAATAATTAACTATTTGAGTTAATATGAAAAAGTTAGAAATTATTATCGAATCGGTTGAAAGAAGAAAAGTTTGTCGCCTGCTTGAACAACTAAATGTGAGTGGTTATACAATTATAGATGATGTGATGGGAAAAGGAAGGCATGTTACAAGAAGTGGTTCAGAACTGAGTAATATTTTGAAAAATTCTTTGATCATTGTTGTAGAAACGGAAGAAGTAATTGATAAAATTATTGATCTACTGAAAAAAGAAGTACTAAGTTATTATTCCGGAAAACTTTTCCTTTCAGATGTAAACATAATTGACTAAAATTCTATTAAATAAAAAAGATTATCATGAATAAAAATTTTAGCTTCAAATTAATTATTGCTGTTATTCTTACAGTTCATAGAATTGTATTTGCTCAATCTTATTATGGAATTCAGCTTGATACCGTCAAAGCTCAAAAGTTTGATATGGGTAAGATGTGGACTTTCGAAAATCCCCCCATCGAATATTTCGAAAGTGAATATAACTTCACACCTTCAAAAGAATGGTTAGAAAAAATGCAGAAAGCTGCATTAAAGTTTGGTGGCGGTTGCAGTGCTTCTTTTATTTCCGAAGATGGTCTAATAATGACCAATCATCATTGTGTCAGAGGAATTTTACCTTCTGTTCAAAAACAAAATGAAAATATTTTAAAAGATGGTTTCATTGCTAATTCATTAGAAGAAGAAAGACGAATTGATAATCTTAAAGTTGAACAACTTATTATGATTGAAGATGTAACTGAAAGAATTCATTCAACGATGAATGAGGGCAAAACTGATGATGAGAAAATTTCATTAAGAGAATCAGAAATAAATAAAATAGAGTCTGAGTATCAATCCAAGTTTTCTGATTTAGTTTTTAAAGTAACATCACTTTATAACGGTGGAAAGTATTCTTTATACGGATATAAAATTTATGATGATATAAGGTTGGTTTTCGTTCCTGAATTATTCGTTGCAAAACTTGGTGGTGATTATGATAATTTCACTTATCCGAGATATGGACTTGATTGTGCTTTTCTTCGAGCTTACGAAAATGGCAAACCAATAAAATCTAATTTCTTCTTCAAGTGGAGTAATGAAGTTATCGAGGAATATCAATTAGTGTTTGTCGTTGGTAATCCTGGAAGTACTGATAGACTTCACACAACTGATCAAATTGAATTCGAAAGAGATTTCAGATATCCAATGATGGTATCAATGCTTAAAGATTTATATAAGATTTACGAGGAGATGGTCGAAGAAACAAAAGCAGAAGATTTCAGATTAATCGCCCGACTTTATTCTGTCGGTAATGCGCTGAAAGTTTATGAAGGAACTTATAAAGGATTGTTAGACCAAGTACTGATGGCAAGAAAAAAAGATTTTGAAAATAATTTCAGAAATTCTGTTTTAAGAAATCCTTCTCTTAAAACAAAATATGGCAATGTCTGGGAAGAAATTTCTTCATCAGTCTCTCAATTAAAAAATTCAGCCAATAAGTCCTTTGCTTATAGTATTAGTAATTTTTATTCACCTCAATATTTAATAATTGCTTCAAGGTTAGTGAGCCTGTTAGAAGATGTTAAATCAGGTAAAATTAAAACGGAAGAATTTTTAGAGCAGGCAGAGAAATTGTATCCGGGGGATCTAAACCACACACTTCATAAAAAGCTTTTAGAAGTTCAATTCAATGTGTGGAGAAGAAATCTTTTTCCATCTTCAGATATTTTAAAGTATTTTTCTAAATATGAAAACTCAGAAAACATTTTATCGAAATCATCATTCTCAACAAGAGAGCGATATCTTGAACTGATTAAAAAACCTTTTGAAGAAATTTTATTGACTGATGATCCGTTTCTGTTTTTCGTTCTTTCTACTAAAGATGAAATCAAAAATCTTTCGGAAGAGAGTAAAAGAATAAATCAAAGATTATCAATACTTAATCAGCTTCTTGGTGAAGCATTATTTAAAGTGTATGGAGTTTCTATTCCGCCAGATGCTACCGGAACATTGAGAATTGCTGACGGAATTGTAAAAGGTTATGATTACAATGGAACTAAAGCTCCAATTAAAACAACTTTCTACGGAGCATTGGATAGATATTATTCGTTCGATAAAAAATTTCCATTCAATCTTCCTTCATACTGGGAGAAATTGCCCCAAGAATTTGATTTATCATCACCATTAAACTTCATCAGCACTAATGATATTGTTGGAGGAAATTCGGGAAGTGCGGTTCTAAACAAAAATGCAGAAGTCGTCGGTTTAGCTTTTGATGGAAATATTGAAAGTCTGCCCAACACTTTTATTTATACCACAGAAGCAAATAGAACAGTATCTGTTTCAACACTTGGTATGTACAATGCAATCAGATATATCTATAAAGCAAAAAATTTAAGTGATGAAATATTAAATGGTAAATTAAGAAAGCAATAAAAATGAAAAAGCTGATATTAACTTTTATAATTTTTCAAAGTTTCATCTTTTCTCAAGAATACTTTGAAAGAAATTATCTATCCTCAAACCAAATAAAAGATAGAATTTATCAAAACCTTGAGAAAGTAGAACTACTTTTTCTAAAAAAACTTAATCCGAGAGATTATTCATCCGCTAAGGAATTGTTAGTTGAATCATATTTACTGCTTTTTTCAATTCCGGATTTTGAATTTGATAATAATTATTATGTGATGACCGAAAATGATTTTAGAATGTTACTTTCTGATTTGAGACAAGAATCTTTTACAGAAGATAAATTATCAATTATCGAATTGGTTTCTGCCTCAAACTTTTTTACAGTGTCTCAAGTTTACCAAATTCTCGAAACAATTGACTTTAGCGAAGACAGAATAGAAGCAGTTGAATTATTATTCCCATCTGTGATTGATAAATATAACGCTTACAGACTTTTATCATTATTCAACAATTCAATTGATAAACAAACAGTAAGAAATATTATTTCAAACTTCAATTACAGAAGACGATGATTTGGTTAATTCTTTTTATTGCTGGATTATTTGAAATTGCATGGGCTATTGGATTAAAATATACCGAAGGTTTTTCAAAACCTGTTCCGAGTATTTTAACCATTGTTTCAATGATAATCAGTATGGGATTATTATCATATGCAGTAAAACATTTACCCGTCGGAACAGCTTATGCAATTTGGACTGGCATTGGAGCAGTCGGAACTGCGATAATGGGCATTATCCTTTTTCAGGAATCAAAAGAGTTAATAAGATTGATTTTTATTTTTCTAATTATTGTTGGAATCGTAGGATTAAAGTTTATTGAAAGTACCTGATTTTTAAAGTGTGTCGAATCTGAATCAGCTTAGACTGAATTAACAACTTAAGCCATTTCTTTGAAGTTATCTTATTAAAAACATTTTCTTTGTTTGAGAAAAATTACCAACTGTAAGTTTGTAAAAATATACTCCGCTGATTAGCTCACTCCCATTAAATTCTATTTCATAAATTCCTGATGATTTATTTTCATTAACTAATGTTGTCACTTCTCTGCCGAGTATATCGTAAACTTTAAGAGTGACATTTTGGTTCGAATTAATTTGACTACTAAAAAGAGTTGAAGGCTGTAAAGTGGGAATAGAATATCTGATAGATGTTGAAGCATTAAAAGGATTTGGATAATTCTGATAAAGAATAAAATCATTACCAACAATATCTTCGTTTTTTACATTGCTTCCATCTTCAACGTATTTTAATAAAACACCATGCTCACCACAGGCAAATCCTTTTTGACTGTTGATAAAAATTAAATCATAAACTGAAGCTGAGTCGGGTGTTGGTTTCACTTGCCAGTTGTTTCCACCATCTGTGGAATAAATGAATTTATATCCAGCAGCAGACCAGATATTGTTCATATCTTTTGCATCTATTCCTAAACTGACAGCATACATTGGTAGTTCTGTATAATTCCAAGTCTCTCCTCCGTCAGTTGATTTAACATAAGCTAAATTGTAAATGAATTCCGGATCACCTGACAGAGCTAATATGTTAAGTGAATCAAGAATGACTAAATCAAAAATTTCATCGGGACTAATTCCATTAGTTTTCCAATTCAATCCACCATTGGTAGTTTTCCAAATTACTCCAGCAACATCAATAAATCCTCCGCAAGCAAATCCATAATTTTTATTAAACATTTTAATATCTAGAAAAGGTAAATTGGCAACAAGATCAGAATCTCTCTGAACCTGAAACCAATTTAATCCACCATTTGTGGTTAAATATGTTCGACTGCCTGCAACTATTCCCGTATCTTTATTAAAGAAATGAACTGACTGAAGATATTCGTATTCAATTGGGAAAGAACTTGATTGCCAACTGATTCCACCGTTAGTGGTTTTAATTATTTTAGTACCGTATGGAGGATTATCTAATTCCCATGTTAAAGCAAAAACCAATTGATTATTTACAGCAGAATGATTCATTATAATGTTGTTCGTATTCGTTTGTAAAACAGTCCAAGTATTGCCTTGATCCGTACTTTTAATAATCGTTCCATTATGCCCCGATGCCCACAAAGTATTAGGGTCCGATAATGTTATTCTTCTAAGGAAACTATTTGTAGGACTTTCAATTCTCTCCCATCTTCCTTGAGCGAAATTCTGTAAAGTAAAAATGGTAACTAAAATGAAAGTCAGTAGATTATTTCTTGTAGTTCTATGAAGAGATAAAAAATTATTTGTGGTTTTATCCATCTATGATTTTTATTATTTGAATCAATCAAGATGTTCTGACAATTTTTTAATTATATCAACCGAAGAAATTCCTTCTGCTTCAGCGGCAAAATTGGTGATAATGCGATGTCTTAAAACCGGAAGCATAGCAAATTTAACGTCATCAATGTTAGGTGTAAATCTTCCCTCAATAATTGATTTGCTTTTTGCCGCAAGGATAAGATATTGAGAAGCTCTTGGTCCCGCTCCCCAAGTAATCCAGTTTTTAATGAAAGGAAGTGAATTATTATGATTAGGCCTTGTAAGGTTTGATATTTTTACAGCAAACCGAACAACATTATCAGCTACAGGAACTCTCTTAACCAATTCCTGAAATTCAATCAATTCTGCTGAGTTCAAAACTTTTTCTAAAGAAGCTGAATAACTACTTGTTGTGTTATGAACTATTTGAATCTCATCATTAAAGTCAGGATAGTCAAGCCAAAGATTAAACATAAATCTATCCAACTGTGCTTCGGGCAGAGGATAAGTGCCTTCCTGTTCAATTGGATTTTGTGTTGCAAGTACGAAAAAAGGCTCTGGAAGTTTATATGAAACTCCAGCAGCTGTTATCTTGTGCTCCTGCATAGCTTCAAGCAAGGCTGACTGAGTTTTGGGTGGAGTTCTATTTATTTCGTCAGCAAGAATAATATTTGCGAAAATTGGTCCTTCAATAAATCTGAAAAATCTTTTGTTGGTTAATTTATCTTCTTCAAGCACTTCTGTTCCGGTTATGTCTGAAGGCATTAAATCAGGTGTAAATTGAATTCGACTGAATTTCAAATCTAAAACTTCTGATAAGGTTTTGACTAAAAGAGTTTTAGCTAAGCCAGGAACTCCAACGAGCAAACAATGTCCGTTTGATATTAGAGCAATTAAAATCTGATCAATTATATCAGTTTGACCAACGATTACTTTAGCTAACTCAGATTTTACTTTAGAAATTTTCTCGGCAAGATGTTCGACAAGTTCAACATCATTTTTATTCTGTTTAAGCAAGATTTACCTTTTCTTATTATGGTTGATTAAAGTCTTATTTCCCAGAATATTTTTTGTTTTAATTCAGCAATCCATTTCTGATATTGTTGCTGTTTTTTGTATTCAGTTGCTAATCTTTTTAGTTCATCATAATCCAATTCCAGATCTGGTTGATGCTGAGGAATTCTCGACTTAAGAAAAACAATATGATAGCCATAAACGCCTTGTGAATACTCAAGTCTGCGAGGGAATCCAATATCCCCTTCTTTCAATTTGCCAATAGCATCGAGTAATGGTTTATCAAGTTGATTTATGTAGAAAGTTCCAAGCTCGCCGCCAAAAGGAGCAGACTCTTTATCTTCACTATATTTTTTTGCAAAATCCTGAAAAGTTCCAAAACCTTTTATGATGCTATCACGAACGGCAGATAAGAAATCTATTGTATTCAAATCAGCTTTATCATCGGCTTTGATTTTTATTAGAATATGTCTTGTATTTATTGATTCACCGCGTCTTTCAATTAGTTGAATAATATGAAAACCGACGGGTGATTCTATTACTTCAGAAATTTCTCCTTGACGAAGTTTAAAGGCAGCAGCTTCAAATTCCGGATAGAAAACACCTTTCTTTACAAAACCAAGATCACCACCTACTCTGGCACTTCCGGGATCGTCAGAATATTTTTTTGCCATCTCTGCAAAGTCAGCTCCTGTTTTAATTGAATCTAAAATTGATTGTGCTTTCTCTCTGAATTTAACTTTTATTTTTTCGCTTGCTTTAGGATTCTGAAAAATGTGATAGATAGTTACTTTTTCAGGAATTGTTCCCAACGAATCCTTGTAAAGATTGAAAAATTCTTTTACTTCAGGAAAGGTTACACTGATGTTTCCAAAATTCTTCTCCTGTAATCTTTGAACCATCACATTTTTCTTTACGTCATCTCTCAGTTCTCTTTTTATTCTTTCAATACTCATTCCGTATTGCTTCTCAACATTAGCTAAAGAGCCAAGTTGCTGAGTTAACATATTTATCTGATAATTTATTCGTTGTTCAATTTCATCTTCTGTAATTTGAATCGAATCAATTTCAGCTTGAGCATACAATAGTTTTTCTTCAATAAGAGAATTTAGAATTTGCTCTCTTAACGTCTTTGAATTAGGATCCATCTGACGTTGTGCAGCATATAAATTAACCTGAAAATCAAGTTCACTCTTTAAAATTATTTCGTTATCAATTACTGCAACAACTTTATCTAAAGCTTGCTGGGAATAGATATGTGCTGATAAAACCAAGACGAACATTCCGATAATCAATTTCATTTTGTGTCCCATTCTTTAATTTCTATTTGGTTTTTAGAGTATAATTCTGATAAAAAGTTCTCAAACATTTTGGCTTTTCTCTCTGCAATATACTTTTCTCTGACTAAATCTTTGACCAATTCGAATGGGTAAATTTCGAATGGCTTGAAAACTTTAATCAGTTGAAAAACATAAAAGTTATTCTTCACGTCCTTAATCAAAATACCTATTTCTTTTTCGAGCATTCCATTTACTAAACGGATAATTTCATTCGGATAAATGTCCTTTTCTTCAAGAATCACATTTGACAAAATTGATTTAACAAATTTTTTCCCTTCTGTAAATTGCACAGCCTTTTGCCAACTACTCTCAATTGCTAATTCCCTGAATTTAATTGCAAAATCTTCATCACTAATAATTGCAATATTGAGTTGATAAGTTTGATTAGGATTTTGAAAAAGAGGTTGATTCTCATTATAATAATTAAGCAAGTCCTGCTCGCTAAATTCCAATTCAAAATTTTCAAGTTTCTCTTTGATATATAACGACACTGCTAATTCCTTCGAGGATCTAAGAAGAATATCATCATAAATTTTTCTATCAGTAATGCCTTCTTCAATTGCTTGTTGAAATAGTAGTTCGTTTTTTATCCAATCTTTAATAAGGAAATTAATTTCGGAGATATCTGTTTGAGAGGTATCAACCAGGGAAGCAATATCTTCCCTGGTCAAGTAAGAATCATTTACTCTTGCTACAAATTCATCATTCTTTTTTTCTTCTGAGCAAAATGTAAAAAAGAGTAATGCATAGATTATGCTGAAAGCTTTAATTCTCTTGTCTGAAAGCCTTTTTAAGATTGTCATAATAGATTACAGGTTTATACTTTTTCTTTAACGACTCAATGTATTGATTTTCCAATCTTTTACTTTCTAATTCCTGAAATGCTCCTGTAACTTCAGCTTTAGCTTCCTCAAAAGTTTTTAATCTTGCTGGATCTTTCTTATCCAATCTTATTATAGAAAAGCCACCTGAATTCGGATAAATTTCTGATATATCTCCTTCTTTCGCCAAATTAAAAGCTACTTTTGCCAATTCAGAATTTGCGATTGGAGAAATATCATATTTACCTTTTTTCAACATAAGCGCAGCTCTTTCAGTTTTAGCAGCTAACGAATCAAATTCAACCTCACCGTTTTTTATTTGGTTGAGATACAGATTTGCAACGGAGTCTTTAAGAGTCCAGATTTCGGTAAATGCTGCTCTGTCTGGCCAAAGATACTTTTCTTTATTCTGTTCGTAATATTCAACTAATCTAACAGAATCAATAACAATTTTATTCCACACTTCATCTTCCTGAAGTTTGAAAATAAAAATTCCGTTTTGATAATCATTCATTAAGTCAGCAAAATTCTGATCTAGAGTATCAAGTCCAAGTGCTTTGTATTCCAATAATTCTTCAGCGCTATATTTTTTTATTGCATTGGTAAGATTTTCTACTTCAAAACGTTTCCCGGTAAACTCTGTGTCTTTTCTTAATTTGTTATAAAAATTTTCAAATTTCTGATTAACATTACCATAAGAATAAACAACAAGTTCATTTACATCTTCAGGATTTGGATAATCAGCGCCAACAAGTGATGAATCTGATTTTGTAACTATTGTTTCGAGGGCGTCATTATTTATTGTGAAAGCAAATTCTTGTTTTAATTGATTAATGTAATCATTATAAATATCCTGATATCTGACTCTCTTAAGAATTGTTTTAAGATTTTCTTTTTCCTGTTCGAAAGCTTGTAATTCACCTTTGCCCAAAAGTTTAATAATGTGATAACCAAACTGAGTTTCGACGATATCTGAGATCTGACCAACTTCAAGATTGAATGCAGCTTCGTCAAAAGGTTGAACCATCATTCTTCTTTCGAAAAATCCGAGATCGCCACCTCTGTCTTTAGTTCCCGTATCATCAGAATATTCTTTTGCAAGTTCAGCAAAGTCTTCACCGTTTTTCAATCGTGCAGCAACTTCTTCAATTTTAGCTCTTGCTCCGGCAGAATCTACAGTTCCTTCCTCATTCATAAAACTTGTTAAAATATGTGCCGCCTGAATTTTAGGAATTCTTGGCTTTCTTTCAGTTACTTTTATTATATGATAACCAAATCTTGTTTTTACAACCTTAGGATGAACTGTCCCGGCTGGAGTTTTATAACATGCATCTTCAAATTCAAACGGTAGCTGACCTGCGGTGAAATAAAAAACATCACCGGCTTTATCTTTTGAAAATAGATCTTGAGAATGAACTTTTGTTAATTCTTCGAAAGACATTCCTTTGTTCAATATACTATCTAATAAAGCTTCTGCAATAGTTCTTGCCGGTTCATCTCCTCCTGTTTGTTCAGGTCTTATCATTAGATGGCTTGCTCTGATTTCTTCTTTTCTTCTTTCATAAAGTTCTTTCAAATTTGGTTCAACTAAATATTTTTCCTGAATATATGATGAACCTACTTTTTTCTTGTAATCAATAAGTTCATTCATAAGATTTTCATCTTTATCATAACCTCTTTCATAAGCATCTTTTAACTTCATTTTGAAATTTACATAGAGCTCAGAGAAATTTTTGTAATTATCGAAACCATCTTTGCTTGCCTTTTCATAACCTCCTGCATTTTTCGAATAAGCTTTTTCAAATTCAGCCATTGTCAATTTTTCACCGCCATATTTTGCGATTATGATGTCCGGATGTTGTGTTGAACAAGAAAAAAATAAAATAGCTGTAATCAGCAAAGAAAAAATCTTAAGTGTTTTGTACATAGTCATCTCCTGATAATTGTTTCTATTTATTTTAAGTTGAAAACCAATAATTTACATTAAACAATAAGGTTGAATTTTATTAAAAATTGCCTAAATGAATGCCAAATTTAATGTTTTTTGACGGATAGTTAAAATATTTTATGGTGCAGAAAGACAGTCTTATACTCTAAATAATCCTAATAATTTGAAGTATAGTAACGTCTCAGAGAATTTTATTTTCTCTGAGACAATTAAAAAAAATTATTTTTTCCCTCTGTTTTCAATAGTTACTTTTTCCATTACCACGTCTTTAAGTGGTCTGTCCTGTTGGTTAGTCTGAACCTTTCCGATAGCTCGAACCACATCCATTCCTTTAATAACTTTACCAAAAACGGTATGTTTTCCATCAAGCCATGGAGTCGGAACTAAGGTAATAAAAAATTGGCTTCCATTTGTATTTGGACCTGCATTAGCCATTGATAGAATTCCTTCACTGTCATGTTTCAAATCAGGAACGATTTCATCATTAAATTTTCCTCCCCAAAAGCTTTCTCCGCCTCTACCAGTACCTGTCGGGTCGCCACCTTGAATCATGAATTTATCAATAACTCTGTGGAAAATAACTCCGTTATAGTAACCTTTATTTGCCAATCCTACGAAGTTTTCAACTGTCTTTGGAGTTTTGTCAGCAAAAAGTTCTATTTCAATAGTTCCCATGTTTGTTTGAATTACAGCAACAGTTTGCTTGTCTTTCATTTTTTGTTTGTCTTTCTTATTCTGTGAAAAAATTGATTGATTAAACGAGATTAGTAAAGCAACAATGATAATCAAAAGATATTTTGTTTTTTGCATAATGAATCCTCCTTATGGTTGAATAATATGATTTGTTAATAAAATTATAATAATTGCTCCTAAAAATATTCGGTAAACAATAAACAGATTAGTAGAGTTCGTCTTCAAAAATTTAATTAAAAAATCTATCGCCCAATAGCCACTTATCGCACTCACTACTGTTGAAATAACAACGTTCAACATCATATCGGGACTGATTGTTTTTAGACCTTCGTAGAGCTGAAGTAAGCCACTTGCAAGAATTGCAGGAAAGCTTAACAAAAAAGAAAACCTTGCAGCAACATCTCTTTTTAATCCTAAAAATAATGATGCTGTGATTGTTGTTCCTGATCTTGATGAACCGGGTATTAAAGCGATAGACTGAGCTATTCCAATTATTATTGAATCAAAAACCGTAATATTTTCTAAGTCCTTATTGAATTTTGCAACTTTTTCTGCAACAAATAATATTACTGCCAGAATTATCAAGCTTGCTGAAATTACATAAAGGTTTTTTGTCAAATTACCTTCAATAATGTCTTTGAATCCAATACCAATAACAACGATTGGAATTGTGCCGACAATAATCAACCAACCAAGTCTTGAATTCAATGACTGCTGTTTGAAAGATTTTCTTTCAACAAAATTGTCTTTGAAGTAATTGACAGAAATAGTAATCAAATCTTTCCAAAAATAAATCACGACAGAAATCAAAGTTCCCAATTGAATAATTGCTATAAATGAAGTCCACTGCTCTGGATTTTTTTCCGAAATAAGATTCATAAACTTACCAGCTAAAGTCAGATGACCAGTTGAACTGATTGGGATAAATTCTGTTAATCCCTGAATTAAACCTAAAATGACTGCTTCAACAATAGACAATTTTTCTCCTGCTTTTTATTTCTATAATTTATAATAGAGTCCGAGTTTAATTCCCAATGCTAACTGATTAAAATTAACATCTTCTTTTAACACATTATTGTAAAGTTTCCTGCCATTGTTTTCAGGAGTTCCATTTCTATCATATCTAAAATCAAAACATATGTTAGCATAAATATTATCACTCAGAAGAGTATTCCCTTGTGCACGCAAAAGTAATCCAAAACCTGTTGAGAAAAATTTTTCTGAACTTACTGAAGCAGGTAGTGTTTGCTCAACGGAAACAAATCTTAATCCCGCACCACCACCAAATTTAAAGTTGTAACCAACTCCTTCTATCACATAATAAGTTAAAATAGAGGACATAAGATTATTAAATGAAATATCATATCTACCCAATGCAACGTTTGAATTATAAGAATAAATCTGATAAGCTAAATCTCCGGCAATTTGTAAATCATCACTGACTTTTACTCCAACTTCTCCCGAGAAATTAATTGAAGTTGAAAAACTTGATAATTCTTCAGTTCCCGAAAAATTGCTCTGATTTATATAATCCACCATTGAAGGCGAGTTAAAAAAATCAAGACCCATTCCAACTCTGACGTCAACTTGCGCTGTAGAAATAAAAGAGATGATTGATACTAATAAAAATGTAATTCTTAATTTCATTTCAAGTCCTCAATGTGTGTTTTAGAAAAATCACTTAAAGGTTCTTTGTTTTTATTTAGTACAAAATAAACTATCAGAGCTGAGATTATCAGTAGGAAATATGAAATGATGTGAGTTAAAAAGGCATAAGCAGCACTAATCGTTTCATTAAATCCATAAATGAACACAAGCGTTGATTTTGCCAAAGTGTGATATGAACCTGTGCTTCCGGGAGTAGGTATAACCACTCCAATAGTACTTATACTCATTACTACCCATCCCATCTCGAAACTTATCGGTTGAATATCATTTAGCCCAATCATAAGAAATCCGACATAAGATGTAATTGCATAGATAATCATAATAACTAAAGAAAGGAAAAGAGTAACCACTTGATTCTTCCTACCTTTTAAGCTAATTAAACCTTCAATTAGCATTTTAAGAATATATATAATCTTATCAGCCAATTTATCAGAAATCTTTCCAACTGAATTTTTAATTATTCGTGAAAACAATTCTTTGAAATACAAAGCGAGAGCTACAAAAATTATCATTAAAGTAATAAACAAAATTGCGAAGTAGATTGCGTTCATCAGCCAGGGAAACTCCTGATGAATATTCTCTGAAGAGATATAAATGCCAATCAAAACCGAAATAATAAGAAAGAAAACATCAATAATTCTTTCAAGAATTACTGTACCAAACATTGATGATCGTGAGAGACCTTCCCATTTTGCCAATAAAACAGCTCTTGAAACCTCACCTAATTTTGGAGTTATACAATTTACTCCGTACCCCACCAATAGTGAACCAAAAAGATTCTTAAATTTTGTTTGAGGCTTAACAGATGATAAAATAAATTTCCAACGATAAGCTCTAATGGCGTGAGCTAAAAAGTTGAGAGTAATAAAAACTGCAACCCAAAAAAGATTTGCATTCGAAGATATTTCAAGAACTTTAGAGAAATCTACATCAAAAAAAGCAATGTATAGAAATATTGCTGCTAGAATGAATGAAAGCAAAAAGTTTAGTAAAGACTTTAAACTGACAAGATATTTAACTTTATCGAAGATCAATAACTTTAACCTCTTCGGTTGGCTTAAAAATAAAAAGATCCGTTTTTAGATTTTGATTTATAAAGTATTTGTCGAAAATTATTTCATAAGATGTGCCTGTATTATCAATTGCTTTTACTTTCCTTATAAGTTTATTCTGCTCAATCAAAAGTTCTATTTTATTGTATGGAAATGAAGCTTCTTTTGAGTTCAGAATTAATTTATCAAAACCATCTTCAGTAGTTGATGAGACATTTGCTTTAGTAGGTATTTCAAACAACAAATAGTTTATTGAAAATATGTTGTCATTACTTTTCTCATAATTGTCAACTATAAGCTTTTTTTGTTTTTTATTATAATTCCAAAAAGTAATTCCATCAGTAACAATGATTTGATTGGTCAGTTCAAGACGATAACTATCAGGTTGTTTATAATACAATTTACCTGTTCGTGAATTTTGTGAATTGACAGTTTGAGTAATACTCACATATAAATCTTTAATCTGTTTAAATTTATCCTGAACAGATTTTAATAACTCAACGGGATTGGATTGAGCATAAAAAGTCTGCGATAAAATGATTACTAAGTAAAAGAGTTTTCTCATTTTAATTTTTTTCAAATTTAGACTACAAGCTTCTCAAGATTGTTTCTAAAGTTTCTTCATTATCTACCAACACAACTCTGGCTTTACTTCCATCATTAGGCCCAACAATACCTGCTTCTTCAAGCTGATCAACAATTCTGGCGGCACGTGAATAACCAAGTTTCAGCTTCCTTTGAAGCAATGAAACAGAGCCCTGTTGATATTTTACTATTATTCTTGCTGCATCTTCAAACATTGGATCAAGGTCGCTGTTTAACCTTCCTCCTGATGTTTGCTTGGCTTCATAGAGCGATGGTAAATAATAGGACTTTGAAAAGGCAGGTTGAGAGTAAATATAGTTGGTGATTTTTTCAACTTCCTCTGTTGAAATAAAAGCATTCTGAATTCTTATTGGTTTAGGTGAGCCCGTTGGAAGAAACAACATATCTCCACTACCCAACAATTGCTCAGCACCATTCATATCTAAAACAGTTCTTGAATCAATTTTTGTTGCAACCTGATAAGCAATTCTTGAAGAAAAATTAGCTTTAATCACTCCTGTTATTACGTTTACCGAAGGTCTCTGTGTAGCAAGGATCAAATGAATTCCAACTGCTCTTGCCATTTGCGCAAGTCGTGTAATTGGCTCTTCAACTTCTCTTCCAGATGTTAACATCAAATCTGCTAACTCATCAACAACAACTACGATATAGGGAATCGGATGATGCTTTATTGATTCTGTATCATGCGGTTTTGTTTTTGGATTGGATACTTTTTTATTATAATCAACAATATTCCTAACACCGGCATTTGACAGCTTATCATATCTTTTATTCATTTCAAACTCAACTGCTTTCAACATTATTACTGCATTTTGCGGAGTAGTAATTATTGATTCATCTAAGTCTGGTGAAATCGCAAGAAAATGTTTTCTAATTTTCTGATAAAATGATAATTCTATCTTCTTGGGATCAACAAGACAGAATTTAACTTCAGAAGGATGTTTTGAAAAAAGCAAACTGGAGATTATCATATTTATACCGACACTTTTTCCTGAACCCGTTGAACCAGCAATCAAAAGATGTGGCATCTTTGCCAAATCAGTAATGTAAACATCACCACTAATTGTTTTTCCTAATGCTAATGGCAACTCAAAAGATGATTCGGAGATTTGCGAAAGCACTGACTTAGCGGTAACTAATGATGCTTTCATATTTGGAATTTCAACTCCGATTGCACTCTTACCCGGAATTGGTGCAATAATTCTGATTCCTTTTGCTGCAAGTGCTAATGCAATGTCATTTTCCAAACCGACAATTCTGCTAATTTTAACTCCAGGTGCTGGAACAATTTCATACAAAGTAACTACCGGTCCGGGAGTAACCGAAATATCTTTAATATCAATATCGAATAACTTTAATTTATCCTTTAACAATTGTGCGTTTCTTGTTAGTTCTTCTTCGGCAACCTGATAATCTTCTTCAGGAGCTTTGCTCAATAAATCTGTAGTGGGAAATTTATATTCAATTTTTTCTTCCCATTGATTGGGTAGTAAGTTCTCGTCAATTTCGTTTTCATTATCAATTTCAACTTTGAATTCTTTAGACTCTTTCTTAGTAGATTTTTCATCCTCTTTTAGATTTTGAGTTTTGTTATCAACAGTTTCAGGTTTTTTAATAATTCTGATTTTTGTTTCTTCTTCAACATCTTCTAATTCAGGTTCTTCAATTTCTTCGATGGATCCTTCATCTTTTTCATCATCAGATTCAATTTGTTTTTCTTTCTTTTTGATTTTAATGTCTGATTTTTCTTCCTGCTTCGATGTTGATAACTTCTCGTAAAAACCTATAATTGTTTTACTTAAAAATTCGTAAAGTTTTTTAAAATATTTTTCAAACTTGAAGTCGAATGCAAAAACCAATAATGTAACTCCGAAGAAAAACATTAAAAGAATTGACCCAATTGTACCGAGAGTTTTTCCAAGGAATATTCCGATAAAATCTCCGATTCTTCCTGATAATGATGATGTATATTCTGATAAATTAAATTGTGAATTGAGTATTCCGAAAAACGACGCAAGAAAAATGGAGACAAACAAAATCAGATTTGAATAAGCAAACAGTTTTCGTTTGTCGATCGGCTTGAATAGAAGAATTGATAAAAGAATAATTACAATCGGAAAAGAAATTGAGAAATATCCAATTGAATATTTAACAAAAAATCTCGAGGTGTGAGCGCCTGCAGATCCCATCCAATTTTCAATTTCATTACGTTTCTCAAGGTAATCATTTACTTGATTTTTTTTTTCTAAAGCAAGTTGAATGTCTTTTTTAATGTCGGAAAAAATACTTGTAAGATTGTCTTCATCTTTTGAACTATATGAAAGAATCGAAACCATAAGAAACAACGAAAACAAAATGAGGAATAACCCGAGAATTTTTTTCTTTTTCTCAGTGTTCAGAGTGAATTTATCAC
>OGCI01000739.1_pt1 | contig 33045 bp, 38 predicted proteins | sample 1570021 | NCBI WGS metagenome assembly OGCI01 (sample SAMN06264664, study PRJEB24512) | hot springs metagenome | isolation source: Hot spring water | place: South Africa: Tshipise | collected 2015-06-21 | reverse complement strand
CTTTATTCTAGCAAAAATCTATGTTTTGATCAGAAGATGTTAATTATTCAACAGTCTCATTTTTCAAGAATCGGAGCGTCTGATAATTTTGGTGGTCTTAAAAAAATTCTTTTACCTTTTAAAATTAGCCTCATTTGTAATATCCTAATATCCCTTGCAAAATAGAGAGAAATATTAAAATAATAATTACAATCTCTAAAATTTCCATTCGCCTGGTAGAAATAATATCTAAAGCCATCTCCATATGAGATTTTAAAAGAGAAAGTTTTTGTTCTAAGACAGAGATTCTTTCACCTAAATCTAATTCTTCAGAAAAATCAAAATAAAGAGAGTCGTATTCTTTTCTTTCCCAAGTAAGTTCTGGTTTATCTAAAACTTCTAATTTAGCAATAATTTCTTGATGAAGGGTAGTTACCTCTTGAATGTTTCTAATGATGCTAGAGGTGCCAGGAAAAAGAAGACGATTGATAATAGGTACCAGCCTTTGGAAACGAGAAGAAAATTCAGTTAAAAGTTCATCAGCTCTTTTTTCATAGGCTTCTAAAGCAAGCGCTTGAGCTAAAAGCATGCCTAAAATTAAATAATATTTTTCATCTTCTTGATTAAGAATGACTTTGTTAAAAAGAACTTTATTCTCAAATACCTCTGGATTAATGACTACTTTAATTTCCTCAAAATTTTGAGGAGAAATTGGTTCAGAAATAAATGGCTGAAGAAAAATTAAAATCCTTTTCTCAAAAATTTCCGAAGTATTAATTAAAACAGCGATGCCATAGCGAAAAATTAAAAGATATTGCTTTCTTTTTGGATAAATGTTTAAGAAAATATAATTTGGCGTATAAGAAATAAGTAAGAAATTCTTGGCTACTTTGGTATAAAGAACCTTAAGATCGAAATTTTTAGCTAGCTCAATTGCCTTTATTTTGATAGTTTTTCTTTTTAAAATTTCAGCTTTCATATTTTTAGATTTTATTACCCTCGGGCAGAATCGAACTACCATCTCAGCCTCCGCCCGCCCAAATTTATTTGTCCCCAGGAAGAATCGAACTTCCATCTTAGCCTCCGGAGGGCTACGTTCTATCCATTGAACCATGGGGACAATTTTGGCGGGTATCCATTGAACTACAAGGGCGGTGAAAAAATTTTAAATTTTAAACGATAAACTATAAAAATTTTTTAGCCAAGGAATACAGTTGATACCAAAATTTATCTAAAATTAAATCAAAGGTACCAGGATATTCTACTATTTTTCCACCGAAACCCTTTTTAAAGCGGGTCACGCCTGGCCATTTTTTTTCATCAATCCCCCAAAAATCATAATATTTTAAACACAATCTCTTTGCTTCTTTAATCACTATCCAATGAAGTAAAAAGGGCGCCATGACATTTTTAAATTCATCGGCTGAAGCACCATGCAGATAAGTGGCGGTCTCAGCAAAAAAAATCATTAAATTTCCAGCCATAATTTTCCCTTGATATTCAGCCAAAAAAAGTTTGACAAAATTTTTATTTAATTGAAGTAATTTTCGATAATAATTGAGTGGATAAATTTTAAATTTATCACGCTGAGCGGTTTGAAGTAAAAGTTTTAAAAAAATCTCAATCTCTTGATTACTCTGACCAATTTTTACTCTCACACCCCCTTTTTCAGCAAGCCGGATATTATATCTTGTTTTCGGATGCATCGCTTCTAAAATTTCGTCCTCTGATTTAGTTAAATCAAGTAAAATTGTTTTCGATGGTTGGAGATCAGGAATTTTTTTAAAAGGAACATCTTTAAAAATCTGAGTATTAAATAAATCAACCCGCCAGAAAATTGAATTTTCTTTCTTGGCGATTTCTTTGATTTTATTTATAAAAATTTCGGCCGGCACTGCTTCAGTTAAGATAGGAAAACGTGGTGAGTAAAGATAATTTTTTTTAAAGGGCAGATTATTTTTAATCAGCATCAAGGCGCTAATTAATTTTTCATTTCTATAGACTCCAAATCGCCAAATTTTTTTACCTAAATTTTCTTGAAATTCTCCCCAACTCCACGAGTTTAAAAACTGTGCCATTTCAAAAGAAGAAACAAATTCATCCCAAACTTCCTTTTCTTTAATCTCTTTAATCTCCATAATTAAACTTTATCAAAATTTCCAAAATTGTCTACCTCTAACTCTAATTAGCGTGTTAACACATTGTGACCACCCCTTCACTATACTTTTTCTTCAGATTTTAGAAGAGATAGGTTCTGACTTATTAGATCTCGACCGAAAGTTAAGAAGAAAATTACCTCTTCTTGTTCCTATCTTGAAGAAGATAACCGAAGTGCCATTGGAAACTCTTATTAACTTTTGCCAAACTTTTTACTCCTCGCCTTTTAATGGAAAACCAATTTCTCTCCCTCTCTCTTTTTTCGGTGGATGTTGGCTTCTTGCTTCAAAATTAGCAATGGAAGATGTAAGGAAACTTTTTACCCTTATCCGGCAGCTTCTCACCTATGCGGTAATAAAGTTGCGATCTGACGAAGGGAAAGAGCTTAGAAATGCAGAAAACGTCTTCCGTTTTGTTCTTTCTTTTCTTCTTTCCATAGATGAAGAGAAAAAAGTCCCGAGTTGGCGGCTATTTTTAGAGCACCTTGATGATCCTGAATTTTCCAAGATTTTAAAGCAAATCCTTTTTTCTTCTTGCTTGCTTCGAAAAGCCGATCGAAATCCATTTTCCTCTTCAAATGCCACCATTTCCAAAACGACTAAAAGAAGAAGACGAGTGTTATAGGTTATCTCTTTTTGTCCCATGTGATAAAAAGACTGAGTTTCAAAATCTTTACGAAGAGGTTGCAAAAGAAGTAAGGGAAGAAAACGAAAGGGTGAGTACTTTCCTGCAAGGAGTAAATATCGAAGATCTTAAGAGAAAAATCCTTTCTTTTTGGGAGGAAATCAAAAATCCTTGCTATGGGCTGAGACCAGAGGGAAAGGATAAAGTGGAAATATCTCTGCCAGAAATAACACCCCTATTCTTCCGATGGTCATCTTTCCAATTTCCCCCTCGACTGGCCAAAGGTAAAAATAAAAGTAAACATATCCACTTTTAATGATGAAGAGTACTTTTATTTTTTCACCCTTTCTCCAGGATCTACTGAAATTCAAGGAAGATTCTATCTATCAGAGGACCGACGAAAAACAGTCGATCTCATTCTCATTTTTCTTGCTACCCTTAGTTATTGGAAAATTGTCACGGGAAGAATCTTTTCCGAAAGAGAGATTATTTCTCACGGAGCATCTAAAAGGATATCAGGGAAAACTTCTGTCTGAGCTCATTTTCGAAGACTCCCTCCTAGTTGGAAAGCAAGTGAGGGGGCTAAAACTCGAGCCCAAGAAATTTTCGGTCAATCACCGCTATCAGAGACTATAAAAAAGGAAGTGGTGAGGAATTAGAGCCCGAGTCTCTCTTCACCTTTTCAAATTGGACAAAAAAATTGAAAAGGTTAAAATAAGATAATATGAAAAATTTAATGAAAACTGATCAAAAAGCAGCCGAAATTATTAGGGAAGAAATCGTACGGCAGCAGAATGGCTTAGTCTTAATTGCTTCAGAAAATTTTGCTTCAGAAGCAGTTCTAGAAGCCTTAGGCTCGCCTTTAACCAATAAATATTCTGAAGGCTATCCTTCTCGGCGCTATTATGGTGGTAATCAATTTATTGATCAAATTGAGAATTTGGCTATTGAAAGAGCGAAAAAATTATTTTTGCCAAAGTCAGAATGGAAAAACTGGCAAGTTAATGTTCAACCTTATTCTGGTTCACCAGCTAATTTTGCTGTTTATGCTGCTTTAATGAAGCCAGGTGAAAAATTAATGGGTATGACTCTTTCCCATGGCGGTCACTTAACCCATGGTCACAAAGTTAGTTTTTCTGGAAAATTTTTTACTTCAGTTCAATATGGAGTTTCACCAAAAACTCATCTTTTAGATTATAATAAAATTTTGCATTTGGCTCAAAAAGAAAAACCAAAAATTATTGTTTGTGGTTATACAGCCTATCCAAGAAAAATTAATTTTAAAAAATTTGGTCAGATTGCCAAAAAAGTTAATGCGATTTTAATGGCTGATATTGCTCATATTGCTGGTTTAATCGCTGCAAAACTTCACCCTTCGCCATTCCCTTATGCTGATATGGTCGTGACCACAACTCATAAAACTTTGCGCGGGCCAAGAGGAGCAATAATTTTTGCTAAAAATGAGTATGCGGAAGCGATTAATAAAGCTGTTTTCCCGGGCTTACAAGGCGGACCACACAACAATAATACAGCCGCTATAGCTATTGCTCTTGGTGAAGCCCTAAAACCAGGTTTCAAAAAATACACTGCTCAAATTATCAAAAACGCTAAGGTATTAGCAGAAACTTTGAAGAGAAATGGTTTAAAAATTATCACCGGCGGTACTGAGACACATCTTCTTTTAGTTGATTTAACTGCTGCTGGTATTTTTGGCAAAGAAGCAGAAAAATTATTAGAAGAGGTTGGTATTTATGTTAATCGGAATACGATTCCTTATGACCCACGCCCGCCTTTTAATCCTTCTGGCTTAAGACTTGGCACACCAGCTTTAACTACTCGCGGAATGAAAGAAAAAGAAATGAAAATTATCAGCGATTTAATTACAAAAATAATTTTCAATCCAAAATCAGAAAAAATAAAAAAAGAAATTAAAAGACAGGTGAAGAAATTGACAAAAAAATTCCCTCTCTATAAAAATTTTAAATGAGAAAAGTTTTTGTTTTTGGTACTTTTGATAAATTACACCCAGACATTTAAATTTTCTAAAACAGGCCAAAAATTTATAAATCTTTTTATTTAAATAATTTTATGAGAATTTTATCGAGTAGACCGATCGTCAAAAAAATTTATCAAGAAATAAAAAAGGAAAAAGGCAAATTAAAAATCCAGCCTGGTTTTGCCGTGATTATGGTTGGTAAAAATGAGGCATCAAGAGTTTATATCAAACTTAAAGAAGAAGCAGCTAAAAAACTTGGTTTTTATTTTAAAAAATTTTTATTACCAGCAAAAACTTCAGAAAAAAAAGTCTTAGGAATTATTAAGAATTTAAATCAGATTAAAAAAATTTATGGCATCATTGTTCAATTACCATTACCAAAAAATTTAAGAACTAATGAAATTATTCAAACGATTTTACCAGAAAAAGATATTGATGGATTCCATCCAAAAACAAAATTTGTCTCTCCTACTCATCAAGCTACTTTAAAATTACTTTCTTTTTATAAGATTAAAATAAAAAATAAAAAAGTGGTTATTTTAGCTAATTCTTTAATCTTTGCTCAGTCTCTCAAAAAAATTCTTCAGAAGAAAAAATCGCGAGTAAAAATAATTTTAAAAAATAAATATTTCCCGTATTCGCGCAAATTAGAGAAATATTTAAAAAATGCAGATATTTTAATTGTCGCTCTTGGTCAACCAAAATTTATCAAAGAAAAAATGATAAAAAAAGGAGTGGTGATTATTGATGTTGGCTATTCTCGAATTAAAAGAAAAGCAATTGGCGATGTTGATTTTGAAAGTTGTGCCAAAGTTGCTTCAGCTATTTCGCCAGTGCCTGGCGGTGTTGGACCATTAACTGTTGCCTATTTAATGAAAAATGTTTTGAAATCTGCTCAAAATCAATAAAAAATTGTTCAAAAAAAACGCATATGCGTGAAAAATTGAACAAATTTTTTGTTTTTAGAGAAATCTATAATTTAAAATTCTTTCTGTATTTTTCTAATCCTTTTTTCAAAATTTGAACTGTCTTTTTAAGTTTTGGTGCGGCTAAGACAAAAGCAACGCGAAATTCATCTTTGCCTAAATTTTTTGAAGCATAGAAGCCGGCGCCTGGCGCAATTAAAACCGTTTTTTTCTGATAAGAAAATTTGGTTAAAAGCCATTCGGTAAAATGATCTGAGTTTTTAAGCCAAAGAATTTTAACCATCAGATAAAAGGCACCCTTTGGTTCAACAGCAATTGCTTCAGGAATTTTTTTTATTTCAGTAAGAACAACATTTCTTCTTTTTTTATATTCAGGAATAATTTTTTTGAGATATTTTTTTGGATTTTTTAAAAGAGGAATAATTGCCAATTGTTCAACAGTTGGTGAAGATAAACGGGCCTGAGCAAATTTTATTACTGCTTCAATAACTTTTTTATTTTTTGAAGCTAAACAACCAATTCTAGCCCCGCAAGCAGAAAATCTTTTAGAGATACTATCTAAAATAATGACTCGATCGCGGACTTCAGGAAAACTCATCATCGAAAAATGTTTTTCACCATCATAAACAAATTCGCGATAAGTCTCATCAGCTAAGATAAATAAATTGTATTTTTTGGCTAATTCACTAATCATTTTTAACTCTCTAAAACTATAAACTGTACCTGTAGGATTATTAGGATTACAAATGATAATACCTTTGGTTTTTCTCCTAATTTTTTTCTCAATTTCTTTTTTCGACGGCAAATGAAAACCTGTTTCCGCCAGAGTTCTTAAGGGAACCAACTTTATGCCAGCTACCGAAGCATAACCATTATAATTTGTGTAAAATGGCTCAAAAACAATAACTTCCTCGCCAGGATTGGCAATGGCAGCGAGAGCAAAAAGAATTGCCTCACTGCCACCAGTTGTCACGATTATTTCTTCTCTCTTTAAATTTATGCCAACACTCTGAAAATATTTTTGCCAAGCAATTTTGATTTCTGGAAGACCATCTGATGGCGCGTAAGCTAAAATTTTTTCTTTAAAATTTCTAATTCTTTTTAAAATTTCTTTTGGTGTCTCTAAATCAGGTTGACCAATATGGACCCCAAAAACTTTAATTCCTTTCTTTTTTATTTTTTCCAAAAGCGGCACAAATTTTCTAATCGGTGAAAATTGCGCTTTTTCAGCCCGAGAAGAAATTTTTAATAATTTCAAATTTATCAACTTTTCACGCATATGCGTTTTTTTGAATAAATTTTTTCTTTATTTTATCTCGTCTTTGAGCCATTTTAAATATTTTTTTTCGACTTTTTCTATTGGCCAAGAAAAAATAGCAGGAATTTGATAGGGATGATTTTTCTTGATTAATTTTTCAATCTTCTGGTAATTTTTCTTCAGAGTTTTAATCATCATTGCCCATTCCTTGACTTTTTCTATCTTTCCTTGCCAAAGATATTGTGAATCAATTGGCAAAAAATTAAGACAAGCGGCTAATCGTATTTTTAAAATTTTTTCCGCTAAATTTTTGGCTGACTTTTTATTAGGAAAAGTTGTATAAATAATAATCATAAATCATTTAATATTCGATTTAATTCATTTTTAATTTTGGCATTTAAAGTTCATAACCAACCGGAATAATTGCCAATGGCCGCTGAGATTTTTTCAATTTTAGAATTTGCGAAACTTCTTCTTCAGAAAAGGCACCAACCCAGCAAGTACCTAAATTTAAAGCTGTAGCCGCTAAAAGTAAATTCTCGGTAGCGGCGGCTGCATCTTGGATAGCGTATAGATTTCGACCACGCTCGCCATAGCGAGAAGCGGTTTTTTCTAAATCTGCGACAACGACGATAACTACTGGTGCTTCAGCAATAAACATCTGAGCCAATGCCGCCTCTCCAAGACGAATTTTCATCTCTTGGTCCCTCACCATCACAAAGTTAGTCGGATAAATACCACCAGCTGAAGGCGCACAATTTGCCGCTTCAATTATTTTTTCAATCAATTCTTGAGGAACATCTTTATTAGGATTAAAACTTCGAACTGAATGCCTCTTTTTAATTGTTTCCCAGATATCCATATTTTTAATGACCAATTGATAAGCGCTCAATTAAAAAATTAGGGAAATTTTTATTTCTCATTTTTTCTTGAGTTTTCTGATAATTATATTCTACCCGATGGTATTCTAAGGTCAAAAATTCGTCATCAAAAATAACAAAACTCGCTTTTGGATTTCGATCTCTTGGTTGGCCAACTGAACCGGGGTTGACGATATAATGTGAGTTTTCTTCAAATTTTAAAAAAGCTTTATGAGGTGGAAAACGAAATTGGTAAATTTTATCTTCTCTTTTCTCAAAAATAATTGGCATATGCGAATGACCGATAAATAAAACTTTTTCTTTGAAAAGAGCAAAATTTTCTTCAGCTTGATAAATTTCTAATAAATATTCCCAGACTGGATTGCGGATTGAGCCATGAGTTAAAACAACATTTTCTTTTGGTTTTAAAATTAAAGACAAATTTTCTAAAAATTTTTTATTTTTTTCAGAAAGTTCTTGAACATTTAATTTTATGGCCGCCGCCGCATAAGGATTAAAATCAATGGTTGAAATTTTTCCGATAACGGCTAGATCATGATTACCAACCAAAGAAATTATTTTTTCTTCTCGCACTAACTCAACACACTCATTGGGGTTTGGTCCATAACCAACGATATCACCCAAATGCCAGATTTTTTTAATTTTCAATTTTTTTAACCCAAAAAGCACCGCCTCAAAAGCTTCCAAATTAGAATGAATATCCGCTAAAATTCCTATTTTCATTTTTGATTGTCTAATAGTAACTTAATAACATTCTGACATTCTTAAGAATGTCAGAATGTTTTATTCTTTTATTTTCTCTGTCGTGAAAATATAAATCTCTGTTTTTGGATCTTGCCAGGCATTGGCTGGTATACCTGCTTTATGGGTGCATAAAATACTTAAAAACTCTTCTAAATTATAATTAAATTCTTCGGCAACTTCTGGTAGAAAAACACCACCTCGAAAACCTTGTTTAATAATTACACCATGTTTACCCAATTTTATTTGATAAGGATCAGAAATTTTTTCTAAAGGCGAGAGTACTGAAATCTCAATTTTAATTTCTGGCAATTCTTCTAAAGTGACAGGTAAAAAACGATTATCTTTCGTTGCCGCGGCAATAGCCATTTTCACTACTGCTTCTACTAATGATTTCTGCGCTTCTAAATAACCAATACAACCACGCAATTCATTGTTTCTCCTTAAGGTAACAAAAATTGCTCTTTTTTCTTTCAATTTTTCAGAAACTTTAAATTCTGGGATCTTTCCAGTTTTTAAATAAAACTCAATCGAATCTCGAGCAATTTTCAATAATTGTTTTTTCTCTTCTTCAGAAAAAAGATCTATCATATTTTTAATTATGACCTAATCAGCGAAATGATAAAGACCGTACTTTTTGGCTAAATTTATTGCTTCCTGATATTCTTTGAAAGTAATGCCGCGCGAAAGTTCTGGATAAGAAAATGCTTTATAACAAGGTCGATACTGATCCATAATATTAACGAAAGTATTTTTTGAAATTTCTTCAGCTAAAAATTTCATAATTTTTTCTGTGCCAGCTAAATTATCTGGCAGAACTAAATGACGGATGAGTAATCCACGAACAGCGATGCCATTTTTTATTTCCAAATCACCAACTTGACGATGCATTTCTTTTAGAGCTTTTTTCATAATCTCAAAATAATTTGGCGCCGAAGAATATTTCAAAGCAATTTCATCATCGGAATATTTAGCATCAGGCAAGTAAGTATCAATTATCCCATCAAGTAATTTTAATGTCTCAACTGAATCATAGGCATTTGAATTATAAACTAGAGGGATTTTTAGACCGCGCTCGATAGCAACTTCTAAAGCCTCTAAAATTTGCGGGACTTGTGAGGTCGGGGTAACAAAATTGATATTATGGCATCCTAATTTTTGTAAAGAAATCATCATCTTGACTAATTCTTGGGATGAAATCTCTTGGCCATAATCTAACTGAGAAATATCATAATTCTGACAAAAAATACAAGCCAAATTACAAGAAGTAAAAAAAATGGTACCTGAGCCAAAAGTACCAACCAAACAAGATTCCTCGCCAAAATGAGGGTGAGATGAAGAAACTTTTGCTTTCCTGCCTAAGCGGCAAAATCCTTTTTTATTTTCCAAACGATTAACCCCACATTTCCTTGGACAAACTTGACAGGGATTTAAAAATGATAAGGCTTTTTCAACTCTTTTTTTTAGTTCTTTTTTAGAAAGATTAAGATAAGAAGGCATAAAGAACTATAAACCTTAAACGATAAACGATAAACTATAAATGACAAGATTAGTTATAAAGAGATTTTAGGGCTTGGGATTTTTCTTGGGCTTTTAGTTTTGCTTTACGGACTGCTTTTTCTAAAATAGAAATTGATTGATCATATTGTTTTTTATCAATTGGTCTAGGATATCCATCTTTACCGCCGTGGGTAAAAGAATAACGAACTGGATCACGAAAAGATGGTTTAGCACCATAAATTAACTCAGAGATCAAGGCCAAAGCGCGAAGAGTTTTTGGTCCAATACCTTGATAGGAAACTAATTCTTCATAATTTCTTGGTTTTTGTTCGTGAGCAGTGAATAAAGTTTTCTGAATTCTTTTTTCACTGGCTGAACTTAAAGGAATCCAATGATAATGAGGCATGTTTAAAATGCGAATTTTTTTTAAATCTTTAAGCAAAACATTAAAAGGAGCACGAACAATTTCTGTAGAAATCTCTCTTGTTTTATTACTTTCTTTAGCGACTAAATTTAAAGGTTTACCCTGCCAATCACAGCAAATTGCTGAGTGTGGTTCATTAACAAAACTTTTTACGTCTTCAGATAACCAATGATAACGCCTCGCCATTTGAATCTCTGGATTCATTCCCTGCTGAACAACTGTCCATTGACCCTTTTTGGTAAAAATAAAAGTATGATGATAGATTTGAAAACCATCTTGTAAACAAGAATTATCAATTTTGGCTGACATTTTCGAAGCATAGATAAGCCGAGGGACAAAATCTAAAGAAAATTTCTGACCATAATTTTCAATTTCTAATGGTGCTTTACGCGAAGTTTTTCCTTTACCACCAACAACAAAAAGACCAAGAGATTTTTCTGTACCGCGCAAGGCTTCTTTAATTGCCCCACAAACAGTTGTTGAGAGACCCGAAGAATGCCAATCGTAAGCAAGAACGCAACCAAAAGATTGAAAAAAATACGGATCGGATATTCTTCTTAAAAATTCTTCTACTCCGAATTCATAAATAATCGCTTCAATAATTAATTTAGCCAATTTTCTCATCTTTTCGAATAACCAGCTTGGACATTTTCCGTAATGAAGTGGTAAATTGGCAATACCAGTCCGCATAATTATATTTTATCATTTTTTCAAAAATAAAAAAAATTATTATTCGTAATTCGCTAAAATTCGTAATTGGTAGGAGGTGTTAGACCTTTTTTTCTTTAGCGAAAAGCATTAAAAAGATAGCTAAGAGGGAGGTTAAAAAAGCAAAAAGGAAAGTAATTTTTGGTCCAAAAAACTGCCAAAAAAGACCAGCTAAAGATGAGGCAGCTAAAAAAGCCAGACCAGAAGCCATTTGAAAAAATCCTAAGGTTTGACCTTTAAAAGAAGAATGGGAATATTCAGAGATGAAAGCAACTTGACTTGGTCGAATAGTTGCTTTAGCGAAACCAAATAAAACCAAAAGAGGAATGATTAAAGAATTTTTAAAACCAAAAACAAAACCAAGAGCTGAGAGGGCCCAAAAAAGATAAGCCAAAATGATCGTTTTCTTTTTACCAACCCGATCAGCTAAACGGGAAACTGGATAGACCATCACCATCATCGCCATGGTGATAATTAAATAAAGAACTGGAATAGAAGCAAATGACCAGCCAGTTTCTCGGGCATAAATGAGTAAAAAAGAATAACTAAAAAAGCCTAAGGCGAATAAAAGATTAGTAAAAAAGAAAATTTTTAGGGCTGGAGCAAATTTAGCTGGTGAAAATTTCAAGGGAGAGGGTTGAACTGGTGAGACCTTTTCTTTAATTAAAACTAGAATTAAATAGGCGGCAACAAAAGAGGGGAGGGCAGCTAAAAAAAACATTTGATGTGGGGTAAAAAATCTGATTAAAATAATGGCTAAGATAATTCCAGAAACCGCGCCTAGATGATCCATCGCATCAAGAATGCCAATAGTTTGGGTTTTATATTTATGATTAGCTACCCCAAGGATTAAAATATCACGTGGTGTATCGCGAATCTTGCCAGCCCGATCAAGAACCTTTAAAGGAAAAAGTAATGTCCAAAAATAAGTGATTGAATAGCCAAACCGAGCCAATCCGCTCATCAAATAGCCAAGCCAGATAAAAGGTTTTCTTTTGCCTAATTTATCAGAGAACCAACCAGCGAAAGTTTGAGAGAAAGAGACAACTACCTCACCTAAACCATCAATAATTCCTAAAACACTCATTGGTGCTTTTAAAATTTCTCTGACAAAAATTGGCCAAACTGAATGACCAATTTCTGCGCCTAAATCATTTAAAAAAGAGGCGCTGCCAAAAGTAAAAATAATCTTTTTTCTCTGATTTTTTAAATTAATTTCTGCCATAGAAAATTTTGTTTTCTAATTGATCAATCTTAATTTTAACTCCTAAAAATTTTTCCAGCAACCAGAGATGAGTCAAAAGATGACTACTTAATCGCGAAACAGTAAAGGCAAATGGTTTCTTAGTCAGGGCTAAATATAAAACAATTTGGTCGGCTAAAAAAGGATCAAGACATTTTTCTGATTGATAATAATTAATAAATTGTTGAGCTACTTCTTGAGCTACTTTTTCGGCTGGTTTCCCTCGTTCACCTAAAGCCGAAAAACCAGCTAAGACATTGGTAAATCTTGCCTTAAGAAAAATAAAAGTTCCCGGACTTAAAGCCTGGACTCGTTCAATCTTTATTTTTTCTGCGAAATTACTATTCCCCGTATTCGCGCGAATAAGAGAAATAGTTTTAAGGTGGTTAATTAACGATTTTTTTTGACGTTCGGCAATTTCAAGAGGTAAATTGGCGACCACAGAAAGGCCAGAAATTTTTTTTAAATTTCCTCTTTCTAAAAAATTTTTTGGCTGAAGTTCATGAGTCTGCTGAATAAAAAGTCTTACCCTTCCTCCACCCTTTGGATAAAAACCATATCTTTCTATTTTTATTGCCACTGAAATGCTTAATTTTTCAATCATTGGCAGAAAAACTTCTGAAAAATAATGAAAAGGCGGAGCGAAAGGATTATGAGTTCCGCCAATAATCAAAACTTCTGATGGGCGCTCGGTGAAAGCTAAAGGCAGTAAAATTGTTTGGCCAACTAAAGTAGTTGAACCAGCAGTACCAATATCAAATTCATATTTTCCTGGCTTGATTTTTTTTGGTTCAAATCTTAAAATTTGTGAACCAATTCTTGCCTCGGAAACTTTTGCTTCTGAAATTTTTTGAGTAGCAAAAACAGCAGCCAAATGTTGGGCTTGCAACCCTGGGTTTTTTCTTTTCGCCCTGATGTTGTAAATTTCAATTGCTTGGCCTGTTAAAACTGAAAGTGAAAGAGAGGTTCTTAAAATTTGCCCTCCACCTTCGCCATATGAACCGTCGATTTTTAACATATTGATTTTATTTTTAATCTATTATTCGCGCGAATAGTAGACTAGTTGAAAAAATTATTTTTGGGTTTCTGTATCAATGATTTTTCTGATTCTTTCTGCTTCTTTTTCTAAAACTTCGCCTTGATAATCAGCGCTATGAGATGGGAAGTCAGGATAAGATGGTCTTTTTTGGTCTAGATGCAGATTTAAAATTATTTCTTTTAGAGTTTCCTTTTCAATATAAATGAGAAAATGAGGATAAAAATAAGGACCAGTCTGATGAATAAAACTTATTTGTCCGCTTTGCCGATCTTTAAATTCAGTATAGCCGCAGCGTTTAACTGGTTTGGTAATGTTCGCATTTTTTTGTTTCTTAATTTTTATTTTTATTTTTTGTTTATGATAAAATTAATCTTTTTAGGCCCTTTGCTTTTTTTTGAATATTTTTTGGTCAAATCTTTTGCTTTTCCGATTATTTTTTTCGAGATTTTAGCATCCGAATAGCGGTATTCGAAAGCCTTAACGAATGGGCACATCCGAATAAGGGATGTTGGTCCGGGAGTGTCTTTAAGTTCAATTAAGAGATCACCTTTTTTGGCGAGGTTTTTTATTTTTAAATTTTCTTGGTGATTTCGGCCAACCACAATTAAATTTTTATCAACCCAAAAATGACGGCCTAATTTTAAAATTTCTGCATCATTTTCATCTAAATCTTTAAATTTTTCTAACATTGTTTTTAATCTTTTAGCAAATTCTTTATCAGTTAGCAAACAACCACCAGCTGGCTGGGGATAATTTTTTAAGCTATATTTTTTTGCTAATTCAATCTGGGGCAAACGTCGACGACCAGAAATGGCTAATAATTTTTCTCGATCAACTATTTTTTTCTTTTCAGCTTTTGTTTCTGGTAAAAGTTTTGCTGAAAGTGGCCGAAGAATTTTTCCAAAAAGTCCTGTCTCTTTTTCAATCAATTTTAAAGCTTTTCCAGTTTGACTCATTGGCCTCTCACCCAAGACTTCGCCAGTAGCAATAAAATCAGCTTCGAGTTTTTTTATCATTGCCTTAGCCTTTTTTAGCATAAAAATTCGACAATCAATACAAGGATTCATTCCTGAGCCATAACCAAATTTTGGTTTTTTAATAACTTCAAGATATTTTTTAAAAAGTCTTCCTTTTCTACAATCAATGAATTTTAAAGGCACTCCTTCAACTTGAGAAAATTTAAAAACACAAGAAATATCAGCACAACAACCAATACCAAAAGGTAAAATAAAATGAAGAGCAATTACTCCTATTCCCTGTTCCTCTAAAATTTTTATTACCAGCCGGCTGTCTAAACCGCCTGAAAAAAGCACCAAAACTTTATTTTTTTTCATATCTAAAAAAAAACAATGTGTCTTATAAATCTTCGCGGTCGCGAATAAAAATAAGACGCTATAAGGTAGAATTTAAGGCACTTTTAGAAAGGAAAAAATCGACGGACTAAAATAAAAGAAATTCCTCCCCAAAGTAGAGATAAAATAATAATCAATCGACCATCTTTTTTAAATTCTTTCTCTGAATATAAATAGAGACCAAAAATTAAACCAGCGAAAATCGGATTAACTAAAGTGATTAGAAGGCCAATAATGATTAATTTCTGCCGAGATTTTAAAACAACTTTTTCATCCATAAAATACAACAAATTCTAAATTCAAAGCACTCAATCCTAAATGTTTTAGACTTTGGTCATTAGAATTTAGGATTTGTTTAGAAATTAGAAATTCGGATTTATTCTTCTATTTTATATACGATATCTCCTTCCTTAACTGGTTGATCAACTTTTAGACCAATTGATTGTCCTTTACCGGCTTTTTCAACATTTTTGTGTTCAATTTGCATCGATTCTACTTTTTGAGTAAATTCTCTATCATGACCAACAATTTTGATTGTCTCACCTACATTTAACTCTTCAGTCAATTCGATCACGCCAACAGAAATTTTTCCAAAATAGTGAGTAATTTTACCAATTTGGACCTCAGGCATAAATTTAGAGTTAATTAAAAGATTAGTTTATGTCTAATTTTTTTATTCTCCTTTAATCACGGCTAAGGGGACAACTTTGGCGACCTTTTTTGAGAGACCAGCATTATGGACAACCTCAACAACTTCATGAATATCTTTGTAAGCTATTGGTGCCTCTTCGGCGATTCCTCTAAGTGACCAGCACTTAACAATAATTCCTTTTGATTTTAAACTTTTTACTACTTCTTGTCCAAAGAGGGTTCTTGCTGCCGCATGACGAGACATCGTCCGTCCAGAACCATGAGGAACTGTGTACCAGGCTTCTTTTGATTTTTCTCTGCCAACTAAAATATAAGAAGCAGTACCCATTGAGCCAGGAATAATTGCTGGTTGGCCTGTTTTTTGATATTTTTTCGGAATTTCCGGATGCTCGGCTGGAAGAGCCCTGGTTGCTCCTTTTCTATGAACGATTAACTTTACTTTTTCCCCATTAACTTCATGTTCTTCAATTTTAGCAATATTATGAGCAACATCATAAAGCAGTTTTAACTTAGCCTTTTTGCTTAAAACTGATTTCCAAGCTTTTCTAACATAATGGGTAATCATATGTCTATTTGACCAAGCATAATTACAAGCAGCAGACATTGCTTTAAAAAATCTTTGTCCTTCGGAAGAATTAAATGGCACAGCGGCTAATTCTTTATCCGGCAATTTTACACCATATTTTGGTAAGGCATTCATCACGATTCTTAAATAGTCTGTACAATTTTGATGGCCTAAACCTCTTGAGCCAGTATGAATCATCACTATTATTTGATTTTTAAATAAATCAAAAATTTTAGCAACCTCCTCGTCAAAAATTTCAGCAACCTTTTGAATTTCACAAAAATGATTTCCGCTCCCTAAAGTGCCGACTTGATCTCTGCCTCGATTTTTTGCCCTCTCAGAAACACAAGAAGCGTCAGCCTCTTCCATTTTTCCTCTTTCCTCACAATTTTCAATATCTTCTTTTTCTCCGTATCCTTTTTCTACTAAATAAGGAACACCATCTTCTAAAATTCTATTTATCTGCTCAATCGAAAGTTTAGTCTGTCTCCTTCTACCTAAGCCAGAAGGAACTTCTTTTTGTATTTCAGTTGCTAATTTTTCTAAATAAGTTTTTAGATCATTTTCTCGATATTCAGAAAGTAAAAGTCGACAGCCGCAATTCTCATCGAAGCCAACAAAGCCAGGTGAAATTACTCCGTCTGGAGTTTTCATTGCTCCTACTCCGCCAATTGGTGGGCCATAGCCAGTATGAATATCAGGCATAGCAAGAGCATATTTAACGATACCTGGTAGAACTGTACAGTTAACAAGTTGGGCTAAAGCTTCTTCTTCAACTTGATCCCACATCTTATCAGAAAGATAAATTCTGGCTGGCACTCTCATATCAGCTCGAAAGCTTTTAGGAATTTCCCAAAGCCAATCATTTATTTTTTTAAAATCTTTTTTTGAGATCATATTTTTAGATATCAAAAACAACAATTAAAGTAAATTCATTGTTTTCTTTTTTTAAACTAAAATCATACCAAGTCACACCTTTTATCTCGGTGGTAAATCTTTTTACTTTCTGACCAGAAATTTCTCCTACTAACTCTTTTTCGGTTAATTTTTTTATTTCAACTTTTTGATAAAGAGAATCATTTAAATCCATTTCATAAATTACCTCAGCTAAAAAATCAAAAATCAAATTTTCCAAATTTTCTGATTTGATTTTAACCGGCGTTTTAATTTTCTCTCTTAAAAGTTCTGGTCGAGTTCCATCTTTCATTGCTGCTAAGATATTATTAAATAATTCTTCTAAGTTTTTTCCGTAAGCACGAATTTTTAAATCAGCTGGGTGATCGAGAATTTCGTATTTCTTTTTTAAGACCGAGTCTTTCATAAAGTTCTTTAATTAATTTTTCTTGTTCGGCCAAATCCAAAACTTCTCGGCGAATCCGGGCTTTTCCCTGACGAATAAATTTCCTCAGACTTTTCGGCAAGCGCTTTTTTGGCATAGAAAAAATCATTAAATTCGGCTACTCCAAATTTATTTTGCCAAATCTTTTTCATTTTTTTAGGTTAAGTACTTATTTTATATTATACCAAAAATCTTAAAATTTACAACCCGCCAGCTGGCGGGAAAGGAAATTTTAATAGATTTTTGAGTATCCTGCACTAATCTGATGGTGAATCTTTCGTTTGGAGAAGATAAAGACGAAGTCGTTTCCGTGGCAAGACTATTCTAAAAATAAATTGTCTCTCTTTGAGATTTAGTGCTGGGATACTAAAAACATCTGTCTTGGCAAGAAAATTAATTTTGCTAAAATAAGTTTATAGTTTAAAGTTTATAGTTAATCCTATGGGTTTTTCTGTTGGGATTGTTGGTCTACCTAATGTTGGTAAATCAACATTATTTAAAGCCTTAACTAAAAAGCAAGTCGAAATTGCCGATTATCCTTTCACGACCATCAAAGAAAATATTGGTGTGGTCAAGGTGCCTGATGAAAGATTAGAAAAATTGACCAAAGTTTTAAAACCAAAAGAAGTTATTCCAACCCATATTGAATTCTTTGATATTGCTGGTTTAGTTAAGGGTGCTCATAAAGGCGAGGGTTTGGGTAATCAATTTTTAGCCAAAATTCGTGAGGTTGATTTGATTTGTCATTTACTACGTAATTTTGAAGCCAAAAATGTGCCCCATCCCTCTGGTGAAATCAATCCAAAAGCAGACTTAGAAATTGTCAATTTAGAATTAATTATGGCAGACCTTGCTACAATGGAAAAAAGATTAGAAAAAATAAAAAAAGAAGCAAGGTCAGGTGAGAAAAAAGTAATCAAAAATTTAGCTCTTTTAGAAAAAATAAAAACTGGATTAGAGAAAGGTTTTTCAGCTCGCGATTTGAATTTAACTGAAGAAGAAAAAAAAGGAGTCCGTAACCTAAATCTTCTTACTATTAAGCCAGTTGTTTATGTCTTAAATATTTCTGAAGAAGATGTTGGTGAAACAATCTCTGGAATTGGTCGGGCTATTCCAATTTCTGCTAAACTTGAGGCTGAACTATCAGAACTTAGTCCAGCCGAAGAAAAAGAATATTTGGCCAGTTATGGCTTAACCCATTCTCAGCTTGACGATTTAATTGTTGCTGCTTATAAAACATTAAATTTAATTACTTTTTTTACTTGTCAAAATGAAATTTTACAGGCCTGGACGGTTAAATATGGAGCAGTAGCACCAGAAGCGGCCGGCAAAATTCACACTGATTTTGCCAAAGGTTTTATTAAAGCCGAAGTTATTAATTGGCAAGATTTAGTTAGGGCTGGTTCTGAACACGCCGCCCGGGAAAGGGGATTAATGAAAATTGAGGGTAAAGATTATATTGTTTCTGACGGCGATGTCATTCATTTTCGATTTAGTTAAATTCTCTTTAAAATCCGACTGATTATTTCCCAGGAAAATCCTCGATTGGCAAGAAAGCGAGAAATCTTTATTTTTTTCTCAAAGAACGGCAACTTTTTGTAAGCTCTTCTTTTCTTTTCGGCCAGTTTTAAAGCACGTTCAAATTCTTCTTCACTTTTATAATCTTCTAAAGTTTTTTTAATAATTTCTTCGTTAACACCTTTTTCTTTTAATTCTCTTTGAATAACAAATTTTCCTTTGCTAGATAGTTTTCTTGCCTCCAGCCAGGCCTGAGTGAATTTTCTGTCATCAAGATAGCCAAGTTCTTTTAATCTTTTTAAAGTATTTTTAATAATTTTCTCAGCAAATCCTTTCTCTTTAAGTTTTTTTTCCAATTCTTTTTTACTTCTTGGTCTAATTCCTAAAAGACGAAAAGATTTTTCTAAGGCCTTAATTTTTTGATCTTTTTCTAAAATTTCATTAATTTCTTTTTGAGAAATTTCTTTACCAACAAATAAATCGAAATCAACCAAAGTCTTTTTAGAAATACCAAAAGCAAATCGTTCGCCAAGATAGACATTAACCCGAGAACTTCTTTTTTGTTGAGTAATTTTAGTAATCTTAGGCATATTTAAAAATAAAAATTTCTCTTAGTATTTTTTGGCCTGGACGAGAATAGATTACTGAGTCACGCTCAGTTAATTTAATGACCGGATTTTCTCTCAGATTTTTTGGTATTGGGTCAATAATTTGCCAACCAGATTTTTTAATTTGTGCCAAAATTGGGAGAAAATATAGTTTTTGATTTATTCTAAAAACTGGAAAGATGATAACAATTCGACTGTTTTTCTTTAAGACCTTTTTAAACTCTTTGAAAGCCATTAAATATAAATTGTTTAATTCTTTGATTAAATTTTCAATTCTTTTTTCTGTCTGTTCTTTTTCAATTCTTATTGGTCCAAGATAGGGTTCAGTAATAATTGCTTCAATTGAATTTCTCGGTATTTTTTGCGATAAATTCCTAACATCGGTTTTGAAAATTTGAACATTGGAAATTGCTTGAAAATTTTTAAGGAGCCATTTAATATTCTCCTGACTATTTTTTACTGCCCCCTCGTTTAAATCTGTGCCAATTACATTTTTATATCCCATTAAAATTGCCTCTTGTAAAATAGTGCCTGAACCGCAAAATGGATCTAAAATTGTTGCTTCTTCTTTAACTCTCGCTAAATTAATCATTATCTTTGCTAATTTTGGTGGTATCATTCCCTTTTCAATTTTTCGGCTTGGTCTACCAAAATCCCTAAATTCATATTCTTCAAATTCTTGACAAGTTAAAGTTCTTCCCAAATATTTTTTTTCTTTACTAACTAGAAAACAAAACTCAGCTCCAGAAGTTAATAATTTATTTTTTTGGACAACAACCGAAGAAAGGATTCGTTCTTTTGACTCAACCCAGCGCGAAGAGATTCCTTTCTCTTTTAATTCTTTTTTTATTTCCAGGGCAAAATTTTTAATCTTAAATCTCAAACCCTTAATCTTAAATTTATTGTCAAGTCGATAGAGACTAAAACCAAAATAAACTTTTTTTGACTCCTTGCGAATTTTTGCTAATGACTTACTGATTTCACGAGTAATATTCGTGTTATTCGTGATTATATTCGTGTTGATTCGTGAAATTATTTCTCCGATTTTTATTGTCCCACCCAGCTTTTCCTGTAAATTTTGACAATTTAATTTTTCTTTTCTTTCCAGAATCAAGACCTCCTCTGATAATCTGTGTATATCAGTGTTGGTATCCACGTTGAAATCCGCGTTCAGCCGCGAGTAGATTTCGGATATTGACAAAGTCGGGTTTTGGCCTAAAATAAAAAAGTATAAGATATTCGTCATGTTCAAATTCTAACAATAATTTTTGTCAAAATCAATTTGTTTAAATGTTTCAAATCTGATAGAATTATTACCAAAGATTTACAAATTAAGTACAAATATACAAATTCGTATATTCGTAAAGATTCGTAATTCGTAGAAGTTATGTACGAAATGCTCTGTTTAATTTCGTCCCGTATTCAAAAAGAATCAATAGCCTCTTTAGTTGAAAAAACTGAAGAAATGATAAAAAATCTTCGAGGTCATCTCATTTATAAAAATGATTTAGAAGAGAAAAAACTTGCTTATCCTATCAAACATGAAAGAAAGGGTTATTTCTTCTCAATTGGCTTTGAATTAGAATCAGCTTCACTAAAGAAATTAGAAGAAAAATTGAAAAATATACCGGAAATTTTAAGATATCAAATTGTCAAAGTGAAAGAGTTCAAAGAGAAAAAAAAAGAGAGAAAAATTCCCTTCATTAAAACTTCTGAGGACAAGGAAGAGAAAATTAATTTAGAAAAGATCGGAGAAAAAAATTGATAAATTATCAGAATTTGGTATTTAAATTTATTAATATAATCCTAATCTACGAATTTTATCCGAATGCCACGAATATTACGAACAGCGGATTTGTATATTCGTGGGAAAAAGTGAGGTGATTATGAATGTTAATAAAGCAATTATTGTTGGTAGATTAACTCGAGCGCCAGAAACAAGAACGACACCAACTGGTCAGACTGTTTGTGCTTTTGGAGTGGCAACTGGTCGAGTCTGGAAAGATGCGGCTGGAGAAAAAAAAGAAAAAACCGAATTTCATAATATTGTTACTTGGGGAAGGTTGGCTGAACTCTGTCAACAGTATTTGGTCAAAGGTCAAATGGTTTTCATTGAAGGAAGGATTGAAACAAGAAGTTGGGAAACACCAGATGGGACAAAAAGAACAAGGACAGAGATTATTGCCGAAAATCTTCAATTTGGACCTAAACCAAGGGGGGTTACGACTGAAGAAATACCAGAAGAGAAAACATCATCAGAAGAAATGCCGCCAGAGGAGGAAATTAATGTCCAGGAAGTGCCATTTTAAAGGGCTTTGTCCAAAATTTGAAGCCGTGTAGGCGAACAAATTTTGATTACAAAACCTTTCGTAAATTTTAATAATTTTGGTATGAAGAAAGAGTGTTATTTTTGTACTAAAGGTATAGAAGAGATTGATTATAAAGATATAGAAATATTGCGACGTTTTATTTCACCATACGGAAAAATTTTGCCTCGAAAAAAACGAGGCACTTGTGCTAAACATCAAAGAAAACTAACCAAAGCCATAAAAAGAGCAAGGATTATGGCTTTACTATCATTTGTTAAAAAATAGCATCCGAGTAGCCCGCCTTCGTCCTTCGGGCTTTTCAACAATCCGCCACTCTTTTGAGCGAGCCTTACCGAAGGCGGGAAGGCGCCCATCCGAATAAATTATTCAGATCATTTAGGTCTAATTCGTAAATTAGTATCGCTTATGGATATCAATGATTTAAAAAAACAGGGAATTGTTATAAAATTAGATGGCGAACCTTATCAAGTTTTAAAATCTCAACATGCCCGAACAGCCCAAAGAAGAGCCTTTGTCAGGACAACTTTAAAAAATTTGATTTCTAATAAGACAATTGAGAAAACATTTAATGCTGGAGACAAGATTGAAGAGGCGGAAATAAAAAAGGTCAAAGCAAATTTTCTTTATCAACTAAAAGAAAAATTCTATTTTATGAACCTCGAAAACTTTGAAGAGATCTCTTTGAATGAAAATCAGGTTGGAGAAAAAAAATTTTTTCTAAAAGAAGGTTTAGAGATTTCTCTAATTTATTTTGAGGATCAACCAATCGCCTTGGAGCTACCTCAAAAAATTGAACTGAAGATTGTTGAAGCGCCACCAGCAGTCAAGGGTGATACAAGCCAAGGAACAACGATGAAAACTATAATTTTAGAAACCGGATTAAAAATAGAGGCACCATTTTTTATTGAAGTTGGGGATAAAATTATTGTTAATACCGAAACAAAAAAATATGTCGAAAGGGTATAATATAATTGAAAATTGAAAAATGAAAATTTTATGGACCTAAAAATTGAAGAAATTTTTAAAGAAGCAGTGGAGATTGGTGCATCTGATGTCCATTTGGTTGTTGGTCATTTTCCGGTCTTGAGAATAGAAGGAGATTTAAAAGTTATAAAGAAATGGCCAATGGTTAGTAAAGAAAATCTTGAAAAATTACTGGAAAATATTACCACTCCTGGGCAGAGAAAACAATTTCTGAAAAATAAAGAAACTGATTTTTCCTACAATCTCGGAAAGTTAGCCAGAGTAAGAATTTCCCTTTTTCAAGAAAGAGGGAATTCCTGTTTATCAGCAAGGATTATTTCGTCTCGTGTTCCAACAATGGAAGAAATTCGTATGCCGCCAATTGCTTATGAATTAGCAAGAATGGATCGAGGTCTGGTTATTGTCACTGGACCAGCTGGTTGCGGAAAATCAACCTCTTTGGCGGCAATGATTAATCTGATCAATCAAGAAAAGGCTTATCGAATTATCACCCTGGAAGATCCAATTGAATTCATTATTCCTTCAATAAAAAGTATTATCGTCCAAAGAGAATTGGGAAGTGATATGAACTCGTTTCATCAAGCCTTAAAATATATCGTTCGTCAAGATCCAAATGTCATTATGGTTGGTGAAATGAGAGATTTAGAAACAATAACCTCAGCCATTACTTTAGCCGAAACCGGACAACTTGTTTTAACAACTCTTCATACACCTGATGTGGTTCAATCTATCAATCGAATTATTGATGTTTTTCCTTCTTCTCAACAAACACAAATTCGGGTCCAACTCTCTATTTCTCTGAGAGGAATTATTGCTCAGAGGTTATTACCAAAAGTCAGTGGTGGCCGGCTAGCATCTTGGGAAGTTCTTGTCAATACATCAGCTGTGACTAATCTAATTAGAGAAAATAAAATCGCTCAGCTAAGAACAGTTATCCAGACCGGAGCTGAAGAAGGAATGTTCACCATGGATCAAGATATAAAAAGACTTTGGAAAGAAGGTTTAATCAGTAAAGAGGTGGCCATGGCTCATATGATTCGACCACAAGATTTGATTTGAGTAATTTAAGGCTAAAATTTATCTTCTTTAAGTTGTTTTACTTTAAAATTAAGTTTTTATTTTTTATTTTTGAATTTTAAATCTTTCATTAAGCCCCTGTGGTCTAACGGATATGGCGCCGCGCTTCGGACGCGGAAATTGGGGGTTCGAATCCCTCCAGGGGCACCAAAAATTTTCTTTATCAATATGGTAGATCGGCCAACTGGCGGACTCTTAAGTCGTGAAGGTGGATTCGATTCCCTCAGGGTAGGCCCCCATAACTTAATGGCAAAGTAGCTGCCTCTTAAGCAGCGAATGCAGGTTCGATTCCTGCTGGGGGTAAACTTAACAAATAATCATTAACTAATAACTAATGACCAAAAATTACGACTTAATTATTATCGGTGCAGGGCCGGCAGGTTTGACAGCTTCGATTTATGCTTCACGTTATAGAATTAATCATCTTGTTATTGGTAAGCCGTTTGCCAGTTTAGTCACAGAAGCTCAATTGATAGAGAATTATCCAGGTTTTCAATCTGTTTCTGGATTTGAATTAATGCAAAAATTTGTTAGCCAAGTTAAAAGTTATGGGGTAGAGATTTTGGAAGAAGAGGTAATAAAGTTAAAAATAAAAAATAAAAAACTAAAGATTTTCGAAATTGAGACAAACGGTGATAATATCTATAAAGCAAGATCTTTAATTATTGCTTCTGGCACAAAAAAGAGAAGACTAATTGTTCCGGGAGAAAAAGAATTTATTGGTAAAGGCGTTTCTTATTGCGCTACCTGTGACGCGCCTCTTTTTAAAAATAAAATTGTTGCCGTAGTTGGCGGTTCTGATGCAGCTTTAAGCGCTGCTTTGCTTTTAGCTAATTATGCAGAAAAAGTTTATTTGATTTATCGAAAGTCTCAATTCCGGGCGGAAAAAATTTGGCAAGAAAGAATAGAAAAAGAGAAAAAAATTATCCCAATTTTTGAAACTAATCTCATAAAAATTGAAGGAAGAAATAAACTTGAAAAAATCATTCTTGATAAAACCTATCAAGACAAAAAGGAGCTGAAATTAGATGGTTTAATTATTGAAATTGGTTCTGAACCGTTGTCAAAGTTAGTCAAAAATTTAGGCGTAAAATTAGATAAGCAAGGTTTAATTAAAATCAAAAAAAATGGTTCAACCAATGTCACTGGCATTTTTGCTGCCGGCGATGTTACCACTGGTTCTAATAAATTTCGCCAAATCATTACTGCCTGTGCTGAAGGAGCGATCGCTGCCTTAGGTGTCTATAATTACCTGAAGGGCCTTATCTAAAATATCTCAAAATTTTTAAAAAAATTGGCATGACTTTTTTAGAAAGCATTATTAAACAATTTGAAAAAATAGCCGAAATTTTGACCTTGTCTAAAAAAATAAAAAAAAGAATTATTGAGCCAGAAAATGTTTTGTCATTTAAAATAAAAATAAAAAAAGACTCTCAAGAATTAACTTCTCCGGCCTGGCGAGTCCAGCACAATTCTCTTTTTGGTCCTTATAAAGGCGGGATTAGATTTCATCCAGAAACTGATTTAGAAGAAGTCAAGGCTCTGGCCATGCTAATGACTTTTAAATGTTCGCTAATGGGTCTACCTTTTGGTGGTGGTAAGGGTGGGGTAAGAATTAATCCTAAAGAACTTTCAGAAAAAGAATTAGAAGAAGTAGCTCGTTCCTATGTTCGTAAAATTTTCCAATCCTTAGGTGAGGATCGCGACGTGCCAGCCCCAGATATGGGAACTGATGAAAAAATAATGACCTGGATGCTTGATGAATACGAAAAATTAATTGGAGATAAATCGCCAGCCACTTTTACTGGCAAGCCGATAGATAAAGGCGGTGTCATTTTGCGCAAAGAAGCCACAGGTTTGGGTGGGGCGATTATCACTGAGGAAATAGTTAAAAAAATGGCTTGGCAGCCAAATAAAACAAGAATTGCTATTCAAGGCTTTGGTAATGTTGGTATTTACGCCGCTCTTAATCTTTTTGAAAGAGGTTTTAAAATTATTGCTCTTTCTGACTCACTAGGTGGAATTTTTGATCCAGCAGGTTTAAATATTAAAGAAGCGATTGACTATAAAAAAGCTCTAAAATATTTAAAAGGTTTTCCTGGTAGCCAAGAAATTACCAATCAAGAACTTCTTTCTTTAGAAACTGATATTCTTATTCCGGCGGCAAGAGAAAATGTCATCACTAAAAATAATGCTAAGAAAATCAAGGCGAAAATCATTATTGAATTGGCTAATGGTCCGATAACTGAAAGAGGAGAAAAGATATTACTCAAAAATAAAAAAATTATTGTGCCTGATATTTTAGTTAATGCTGGTGGAGTAACTGTTTCTTATTTTGAATGGTGCCAAAATAAAGAAAATTCCTCTTGGTCAAAAGAAAGAGTTTCTCAAGAGCTTAACAAAAAAATGAAAAATGTTTTTAATGAAGTTTGGCAAATGGCGCAAAAAGAAAAAATTGATTTAAGAACCACCGCTTATTTATTGGCAACTAAAAGATTAGTTGAGAAGATAAAAAGTTATGTTTAAAATTTAGAGAGGAAGATGTGTTGACATTTTGAGGTGACCGCTTCATTTTGTTATACATTTGAATATGAAGGCCGAACCTAAAAAACATCAACCAGTGATTATCTTGATGAATAAAATGCAAATTAAGGTTCGAGTTGGTGAAATCATCCACCCGATGATTGATTCTCATTATATTACTTGGATTGAATTAGAGAAAAATGGTGTTTTGATTGGTAGGAAAGAATTAAGACCAGGTGAAACACCGATTGTTATTTTTAATTGTTCTTGGCGACCAAATGATTTAATAGTCGGTCGCGGAAATTGTAATCTTCACGGAAGTTGGGAATCAAGTTTAAGGGTTCCTTATTAGTAGATGATCTAATAAAAAAATTATAATTTTATTAGGCGGTACTTTTAGGACGGCTTCTTTCTTTGGGATGTTATTAAGAATAGATTAAGAATTTAGATTTAAACTAATAAAAAAAGAAATTTTGTCAAGATTATCTTGGGGAGGGTTTAGATGAAATGAGGATATTAAATAAATCGGTGACTAATAAATCGGTGATTGTCAGCAAAAATTGTTATCACTCCTCCGCCTAAACAAAGATTGTTTTTGTAAAAAACAGAAGATTGGCCAGGGGTGACGGCTTTTTGGGGTTGGTTAAAAATTATTTTTAATAACTTGTTTTTCGGAGGGTATAAAGTAGCCGGGGCTAATTCTTGGCGATAACGACATTTAGTTAAAACCTTAGTTGGCTTTTTGGGGGGGATCCCAGAAATGAAGTGATAATCGCTTAAATAGATTTCTTTTTTAAATAAAGCTGGATCGTTTTCATTATCAGTAACGATTAAGGTATTTCTTTTTTTGTCTAACTTAGAGACCCAATAGCGCTTACCTAAATTTAAGCCATGGCGTTGGCCAATAGTATAAAAATGGAGCCCTTTATGTTTGCCTAATAGTTTGCCTTGTGTATCATAAATCGGTCCAGGCTTTTCGCCAATTTCTTCTATTAAAAAATCACTTAAAGACTGATTAGCGACAAAACAAAAATCTTGGCTTTCTTGTGATGGATATTTTATTTTTTCTTTAGCAGCGATTTTTTTAACTTCTTCTTTAGTTAAATCACCTAAAGGAAAAATTAGTTTGGCTAATTGTTTTTGATTTAAAGTATAAAGAAAATAGGTTTGATCTTTAACGGCGTCGGCGGCAGATTCCAAATTCCAAATTCCAAATTTCAAACTTTTTCTGGCATAATGCCCAGTAGAAACATAGTCAGCGCCAAACTTTTTTGCTAATTGAAATAATTTTGGAAATCGTAGTTTTTGGTTGCAAACGATACAGGGGTTGGGTGTGCGACCAGTTTTTAATTCGTGGACAAAATATCTAATAACTTTTTTTTCAAATTCTTTTTGGCAGTTAATGAGATGATAAGGGGCGCCATATTTTCGGCAAACTTTTTTAGCTAAATTAAAAGATTTTTGAGTAGAGCAAAGATTTTCCCGATAAAGATTTTTCTGGCTGGGCCAGAGAGCGAATTTTAGGGAAAGACCAATTGGCTGATAACCCTGTTTTTTAAATAAAATAAGGGCTATCGAAGAGTCAACGCCGCCAGACAAACCAACAACTATTTTTTTAATTCTATTCATCATCTAAATTTTCTCTAAATTAAGCGATTTATTTGGTCGGTATATATCTCGATCGAGATATTTAACGACTAATTTTGAATATTTTTGATTAATTCACTAATACAAAATCCCGACCCTGTCATCGGGATTCTATAACAAAATTTTCTTCGCCTCTTAGCTCGAAATTTTTGATAAAATCAATTACTTTAAGGCGTCTTTCAGGGTTTTGCCGGCTTTGAATTTTGGTCTTTTCATTGAAGGAATCTGGATTTTTGCGCCAGTCTTAGGATTAATGCCCATCCGAGCGGCTCTGGTTTTAACAGAGAAATTACCAAAACCTGAAATAGCCACTTCTTCACCGGCTTTTAGAGCCCCGGTAACGACATCAACAAAAGCATCTAAATATCTTTCTGCTTCAGCTTTGGAGCAGCCACCGGCTTTTTCCATTAATTTTTTGACTAATTCGGCTTTATTCATAAATTTTTGGCTTATTTCCTAGATTTTAAAGGGCTAGGATTTTTGTTTACCCATAAAAGAGGCTTAAAATCGACCTTTTTAAACTATCCTTATAATATAATAATATAGCAAAATAAAGTAAAAAGTCAATAGGGGTGTGGATAATTCCATTACTCCTAAAAATTACAAGTTGCTATCATAAGGCAGAAATTTTTGAGTTATAAAATCTTCGAGCGTTGTTATCAAATCGTTAGGTCTTTAGACGAATAATCACCAATAGGGCGGCTCGGAGGTTTTAACCCTTATCTAGAGTTTCTCTTAAGCCGTCTCACTAATCAACAATAATATTCGTCTAAATTAGTGAGCGAGCATCTTAAGACTTTCGATCTCAGATGACTTTCAGGCGAGTCAATTTGTGTTAATTAGTGAATAGTATTACATTGGGGACAAGCCGACGAAAATTTACAAAATCGTTACTCAACAATAATTCGACGGAAAATAACCTTTTCTGGCCCAAATCTTTTTCGGGCTGAAATTTTAATTAAATTAACTCCTAAAGTAAGAGTTAAGGTTTCTTCAAAAGAGTTTTGATTAAGAATCACGATCTGATCATTAATCGCCACTCTCGCTTCGCCTTTAACCCGACCTTTAATTTTTACTGCTTTGTCGCGAGTAACAAAATTATCCTCAGGTGAGTAAACAATAATTTCTGGTGAAGAAAAAAGATTTTTTAGACCAAAAAATAAATAGAAAAAGATAATCAAAAAGACAATTAACCAAAGCCATAGTTTTTTTGAAAAAACAAATCTTCCTTTATTTTTTTGAATTATTTTCGGACCAAAAAAGACTTTCGGACTAACCGCCCTATTTAAAGACCTCTCTTTGAGAAAAGGAGAGGATTTTTCTTTAATTTTTCGTGAAATAAAAGCCATATCTCAAAATTCGTTATTTCCTTCTTTTTTCAAAACTTGTCTTGGTCTAGCACCATCAGCTGGACCAATTGTTCCTTCTTTTTCTAATAAATCTAAAAGTCGAGCTGCTCGAGCATAACCAATCCGAAGATATCTTTGAAGTAAAGTGGCGGAAGCACGACCGGCTTTAATGACTATTTCTCTTGCCCCAGACAAAAGTTCATCTTCTTCCGAAGGAATTACTTCTTCTCTTTCGGTCATAGACCTTACTTGGGTAATCTCTGCCAAATATTCTGGTTTAGCCACATTTCTTAAAAATTCAACCACCCTTTTTATCTCCTCATCAGAGACATAAGCCCCTTGTAATCTTTTTGGTTTAGAAAGTTGAGGTGAAACAAAGAGCATATCACCTCGACCTAAAAGTTTTTCCGCTCCAGAAAAATCAAGGATTGTTCTGGAATCAACCATTGAAGCAACAGAAAAAGCAACCCGACTAGTAATATTAGCTTTAATTAAACCAGTAATAATATCAACCGATGGTCTTTGAGTAGCCAAAACCAAATGAATACCAGTTGCTCGGGCCATCTGGGCTAATCTGATAATACAAAACTCAACTTCTTTAGCCGCGGCAACCATTAAATCAGCTAATTCATCAATAATAATGAGAATATAAGGAATCTTTTCCCTGGTTTCTTTATTATGAGATTCTATATCTCGCGAGCGATTTTTAGAGAAAAGATCAAATCGTTGTTCCATCTCAGTAATCGCCCAACGAAGAGCATTAATTGTTTCCTGAACATCAGTAATAACCGGACAGAGAAGATGAGGAATATTATTATAGAGAACAAGCTCGACCCGTTTTGGGTCAATTAAAATAAATCTTAAATTTTCTGGAGAATTTTCATAAAGTAAAGAGGTAATAATCGAGTTGATCATCACTGTTTTTCCTGAACCAGTTGCTCCAGAAATTAAAAGGTGCGGCATTTTGCCAAGATCAGCCAGCCAAATATGTCCAGCCACATCTTTGCCTAAAGCAATAGTTAGATTTGAAATTCTTTTTTTGAAGGTCTCTGATTCTAAAATTTCTCGTAAAGAAACAATTGCCACCTTTCGATTTGGCACTTCAATGCCAACCAAAGATTTTCCTGGAATAGGGGCTTCAATTCTAATCGGATGAGCGGCTAAAGCTAAAGCTAAATCATTAGATAAAGAAGTAATTTGAGAAAGTTTTATTCCCTCAGCTGGTCGAAGAGTATATTGAGTAATGGTTGGTCCAATTTTGACCTCTCCCATCTCAACTGGAATACCAAAATTTTCTAAAGTTTTTTTGATAATAATTTTTCCTTCTTCGATATCTCTTGCCTCGGCTTTTTTCTCATGATAAGAAAGTAAATCTAAAGGAAGTTCTGTCTTTTGAGGAATTCTTCTTTTTAAAATCAAAGGCTTGAAAATTTTTTTCTCTTCTTTAGCCTCAATAAGGCCATAATCTTTAACGCTATCTAAATCTGGTATTTCTTCAACCTCTTTTTTTCTAAATTCAATAGGTTTTTCTGGTCGAGTAAAAATTTTTTTAATAATCTTTTTGCCAAAACCAGAAATTTTTAAAAAAATGAAGGCAGATGAGGAAAAAATGAAATGAATTTTACTTTTTAATGGTTCTTCTAAAATCAAAAAAATGGAAAAAATTACTACAGCCAAAAGAATAGCCAAAGTTCCCCAGAAAGCAAAAATTTTTTCTAAAGAATAAGAAATAAGAAAACCTAAATAACCACCCATCTCTTTTATTCTTTCAATATTTCTAAATTCGACCTTTTCAAAAAGGCCAAAAAGGGAAGAGGCGACGATTAGAATTAAAAAAATTCCTAAAATAATTCTTTTCCTGGCTCGTGGCATAATTTCTTTAGAGAGAAAGAGCCAACTGGCTAAAAGAAATAAAAAAGGAAAAGCAAAAGCCATTTGACCAAAAATAATTTTTAGGCCTAAGTTTAAATAACTACCAACTAAACCAGCCAAACCAAAAAGAGCCAAAGACAAAATGACTGCGATGGCTAAAGAAAAAATCGCTTTAAAAGTCCATCTTTGTTTTACTGAAAAGAGTTCTTCTTTTTTAGATTCCTTACTACTTTTAGTCATATCAAAATAATTCTATCAAACTTTAGAAAAAAAAGGAAGTCTAAGAGAACAAATAAAATAAATAAGTTTCAAGATATTTCCAAATTTCCACTAAAATAAGTGGAAATCTTACTCTTACCAAAATTTTGAAAATATGCTATTATAATAGCAGAAGATGAAAAGGGAAAAGAGAACAAAAAATAAAAAAAAGAGTATTCTGTTTTAAGTGGGTTTTTAGAAAATCTTACGGAAAGCAATCTGCTCATTAAAACGGACTAACGCTGACTGAACACGGACTTGGGTGGAATAGTGGTCAGCTTGCTTTCTGTAAGAATGAGGAAGAGGCCAACTCTTTTTCAGTCTCTCTTAAAGGCGGACTTAACACGGGCTAACGCGAAAAGGGAGGTTGAAAAAAGATCTTTTAAAAAAGAATTTTTGGTAAAATTAAAGAAACTATGAACGAGAATGAATAAAAATTTGTGCCTGAGAGAAAAGAAAAATTTCTTCCTCAGAAAGTAAGAGATGCTCTTAATAAAATAAGAAAGAAAATCTTTCTTTCGATGAAAAAGCAAGAAGGTTCGTTGTTCTCCTTGAGAAAACTGGTTGTCAAGAGATTAAAATTATGGATTGCGATGTTTGTGTGACTGATTTTTTTTCCAGGATTTTTTAAAAAATTAAATAAAATCTACCCAAGAGATTTTGATAAACTTCTTAAAGAAGAATAAGAGAAAATTACGCAAAAATGGAAAAAGAAATTCCAGAAAAAGCAAAAGTGAGAGTTCATACCAAAACTTCAGCTGGTTATTTTACTTGGCGTTTCGGTTGTGAAGGTATAATGTGTGGAAATGAAGTTGAATATCCAGAAAACCCTGATTGGAATAAAATTCATCGGGTAAAAGCAAGAGAAATACTTTTACAACATCCCAAGTGGAAAATAAAAAAAATTTTCTCTTTCAGGCTCAACACGGAATCGAATCTGCATTGACGTTATTAGTGAAGATCTCGAATTGAAATTCATCGAACTTAAAGAAAATGAAATCCATATTTTTATTAATCCAGTAGACTATTAGAATAAAAAAGAGAATTTCTCTTTAAGAAATGAGAAAATATAAGAAATTATAATTTTTGAATTTTACTCTATAACTAAAGAACCGCGGCGAAATCCACGGCTTTTTTAGTTTTTAAATAAAGTTACTACCTTTTGATTCGAGAACGAAAATCTTATAATCGTTACCTAATTGGTAACAGCTACAAAAAGTGATAAAATAGAAAATATGCGTGAAAATAAAGAAAACTATTTTAAAATGATAAGGGAATACAAAAAGATAAAAATTGATTGGATTCCAAAAGAGATTTTAGAGATTGATCAGGAATTAAAAGAGAAAAATTTTGAGGCTTATTTAGTTGGTGGTTGTGTTAGGGACTTGATTTTAAAGAAAAAGCCAAAGGATTGGGATTTTACTACTAAGGCTCAACCAGAAGAAATTTTAAAAATTTTTCCTAAGAGTTTTTACGATAATAAATTTGGTACAGTT
>OGCI01000738.1_pt1 | contig 33056 bp, 28 predicted proteins | sample 1570021 | NCBI WGS metagenome assembly OGCI01 (sample SAMN06264664, study PRJEB24512) | hot springs metagenome | isolation source: Hot spring water | place: South Africa: Tshipise | collected 2015-06-21 | reverse complement strand
CAGCATCCTTCGGAGAGCCCACCCGCGCTCAAAGCGTACATTATTTCATTGTTGATAATTTTATTAAAGTTCTGCAACAATTGTCGAAATATCCCTTCTTTCTCGAAAAGTGAAATGATAATTACTTATCAGTTACATTTTCAATTCAAAACCCAATTCAAATCAAATATTGTTTTACATCAAGCATTCATTTTCATTCCCAATCAAGTAAATAATTTTTCTCAATTTTAAGATTGATAATTTAATTTTTCATCAATTTTATAAGTTTTTATTTGTAAAAAAATGGCATTTGTGTTGTAATAACATTAAAAACTTTAAGAATGAGCAAGCAATGAAAAAATTATTATTAATTCATCTATCTGTAATTTTGTTCTTCTTCGGATGTTCTGAGAAAGAAAATAACAAACCAACTGATCCCGTGCCAACTTTAAGCAGAGCATCTTGCATAGGATGTCATACTGATTACAATCATCTAAAAGCGGTCCATACACCAGATCTTCCAGAGCCAGGTGGTGCTGGCTGTGGAGGAGAAACCCCACATATACAACCTTACGACAGAGTTTTTCTTGGTGGTCCAGGTTTCGAGGATTTTAAGAATGATATTCACGGAAAAATTCCTTGTGAATCCTGCCATGGAGGTGTAGCCAACACTGCTGATAAAAAATTAGCTCACTCCGGAAATTTTATTAAAAAACCATCGGCTAATTCTGAAGTTGCCTGCGGAAGATGCCATCCGAATATAGTTAATCAGACTAAAAATAGTCTTCACGAACAAGGTTGGGGTCAAAAAAATATGGTTACTCTTCGTGCGGGATTAGGAAATATTCCTGCTGGATTCAATGCCCTTAGTGAGCAAATGAAAAAAGGATATGAAAAGAATTGTGCAAAGTGTCATGCTACTTGTGGAGACTGCCACGTGATGAGACCAAAAGCTGGTGGTGGAGGACTTTATAGAGCTCACAAATTTGTAAAAACTCCGGATATGGTTGATCATTGTACCACTTGTCATACAAGTCGTGGTGGACATGCTTATTTTGGAGTTGCTCCCGGAACAGTTCCAGATGTTCATCTTACCAAACGTGGATTTACTTGTATGAATTGTCATAATAAACACGAAATCCATGGTGATGGACAGATTTATGATCAAAGATATAAAATGCCATTGATGCCTGAATGTAAGGATTGTCATTCTAATGTAAACACTTCTAATATATTTCATTCTGTGCATATAAATACTTTCAGTTGTAATGTTTGTCATTCGCAGGATTATAATAATTGTGGTAGCTGCCACATTGGAGGAGCTGGAGCAAGAATTCCTTCTTATCTTGGCTATAAAATTGGTATGAATCCAATTCCCTCTGTTAAACCAGGATTTAAATATGCTCTCTTAAGAAGATCTCTGATGGCTCCCGATAGCTGGATGGAATACGGAATAAGTAATTTATCTAATTTCAATGTTGCTCCAACATATAAATACGCTACTCCTCATAATATTGTAAGGATAACACCACGAACTGGATTCAAAAATGCAAGTGGTCAATGGGTTCCATACACAAATTGTAGAGAAGGTTGTCACATTATTAAAAATCCAGACGGTTCATTCAAGAATAAAGAATTATATCTGTTTAATTCTGACTGTCTTGATTGGGAGAAACCTGCAAATGTTAATATTATCGTTGATGGAAAACTTCCACCGAATTGGCAAGTTAATTAATAATAAATTAATCGTTCACTAAATGAAAGGCTCTAAAATGAAACAAAAAAATCTTTTCGGATTATTTTTAATTCTTCTTATTTCCTCAATGTTGATTTTTACCGTTGGGTGTAAAAAAGATGAAAATCCTGTTGATCCAACCCCGCAAGTAAATGAGACAGAAGTATTATTAAAGCACTTCGAAGAAACAAATGATTACATACATAATACCCCTACTTTCGTAGTTTCTGCAGCTGATGTAAGAACAATGCAGCTCACTAATCCTTCCAAGCAATTATTAATTGATTTAAGGGCAGCAGCAGATTTTATAGCAGGAAGAATTGCTGGCGCAGTAAATGTTCCTTTCAACACACTTTGGGATTATATGAAAAGTGTAGATCCTGCTAACTACGACAGAATAGTTCTTATTTGTTATTCAGGGCAAACATCAGCATATGCCACATCTTTAGTAAGAGCTATGGGTGGATTTGGAAGTAAAGTCGTTTCCTTAAAGTTTGGAATGAGTTCATGGGATTCAGTTTTCGCACAAAATTATTGGTTAGCTAAAAGAAGTAATGTAAGAGCTGGCCAATTTGTTCAAACACCTTCTCCAGCAAAAAATGCTAAGGGAGATTTGCCAAAATTAAATACTGGTAAAAAAACTGCACCAGAAATTCTTGAAGCAAGAATAAAAGCTTTACTGGCTGAGGGTTATCCGCCAGCAACAATTTCAGAAAATACAGTTTATTCAAATCTCAGCAATTATTATATAATTAATTATTGGCCAAATTCTCTTTACTTAAATCCTGGTCATATCAATGGTGCAATTAACTATGATCCGGCAACTCAACCTTTTAAGAGTGCCAACGATTTAAAGACTATTCCAACAAATAAAACCACTGTTCTTTATTGTTACACTGGACAAACCAGTTCATATATAGGAGCATATTTAAGACTTTTAGGATATGATGTTAAATCTTTAACCTATGGTGCTAATTCCATGATTTATGATTTAATGCTTGCCGGAAATGTTCCAAATACTTTCATTCCAGCAAATGAAATAAAGCGTTATCCATACATTACGGGAACTCCGTAATTGTATTTCATTTGACTTTTGATCTAAAAAAAGACCCTGAATTTTCAGGGTCTTTTTTTTAATAATAAATTGTTTAATGAATAAACTATCTGAGTAATATCATCTTCTTTGTATCAATAAATTTTCCAGCTCGAAGTTGATAAAAATATATTCCGCTTGCTTGTCCTGACGCATCCCATTTTATTTCATAAGTGCCGGGAGATTTTGGTTCGTTTACTAATACAGCTACTTCGTTGCCGAGGATGTCATATATTTTCAAATTAACATTTTGCTGCACAGATTGGTATTCTGTGCTACTTGGAATTGAAAATTTAATTGTTGTAACCGAATTTCCGCCATATGCCGATCCGCCTCCGGAGGAAAACGGATTAGGGTAGTTTTGATAAAGTTTATAATCACTTAAAACTAAATTTTCTTCTTCTTCAACTGATAGAGGCATGCTAACGAAGTTTGAATTGTAGAATTGTTGTAAAGTATTGTTGTATGCTTTACCCCAATAAACAGAATTCAATGAAGAAACACCTCGAGCTGCTATGTGAGCAACAATAATATCAATCGGCTGCCCAACTTTTAATTTAAATGGACCTGTAGAAACAATCTGACGATAATCAGATGGGAAATTACTTAGCCAACCAACCTGAGTTACAGGATCTCCTGAATAAGCAAAAATCGGATTAACCAAATTACAATTTACTCCGCCAAGTACAACGCCCCATCCACAAGGATTTAGTAACTGACCATTAGCTGCTCTTCCCAGTAAATAGTTTCTTGCTTCTCTTGAGTTTGCCGGGTCTCCTTGTACTATAGATGAACTAATATAAAACATATAAGATGTTATTCCTAAATTTTTTGCACCAGGGAATAAATCAACTCCTAAAACTGGACCTCTTCTGTTTTTAGCAGTATCTAATGGCGTATCCACACCAGGGTCAAAATCTCCATTTAAATTATGATCGATAAAAGTTACCCCCGGTATATAAGCATAAGGTCCTTGTAAGATTTTAATAAAATGAGCAGGCGGATTAACACCCCAATCAGCATCATCTCCATCATTGTAAATATATCCGGCATTATTGACGGTGTCACAACCAGCTAAATCATCCATATAAGCATCCCCGATACTGCCAATGTCTGTATCAGACCAAGCTCCGAAATAAACTGAGTCTAAAGTTTGAGATACTTTTCCAGTATTAAAAATTTTATACCTCACGAAAAAAGTTGCAGAGCGTGCATCAGCAGTATTATAATTGTTGTAAGAAAATAGAGTTTGATGAATTTCAATCCCCAATGGATTGTTCTTATATCTTCTTGTGGAACCAGGGACTCCATCATTATAAGCGCACCATGCAGTGAAATCACCTATAATATCTGGTCTGTCTTCATTTGGGTCCCACTGTCCATTGCCGTTCAAATCAACTGGATTATAAATTCCATCGGCATTGCCATCATAAAATTTTGCGCCTATTTGTACAGCAAAGCGATATTTCTGCCATGTTGAATTAAAAGCTGGAAGAGGTGTGATTTCATAAATAGCATTCCGTGGATCATATTGGTTTGAATCTACATTCCCAGGTTGATAGTCTGCAATACTTGAGGCTGAAGCTACTCCATTTGTCCAGATTGTATCAGAGTTTTTTCCTGATAAAAAGAAGCCAGCTGAATATAAAAATTGTTTATCATCAAGTAAACCTCCGCTCTTATTAAATATTGATACATCCGCCAGAACTCCGAAATTATTGATGGGAAGCCAAATTCTATTAGTGTTGATTAAATATTTATCTTGTGCAGTAAGAATTTGAGTAAAAAGAAAAATTATGAGGGTTGTAATGAAGGTTTTCATATATTGAACTCCTATGTTTACATGAAAATTAATAAATCGGAATAATTTTTCAAAGTAAAAAATATGATAATGGAGAAATAGATTTCTTTAGATTGTTGAAGTATGATATAAAAATTCTAATTCAAACATATCAATTCATATTAAATTGAATTTATATCCGTCTGAAGCTATTTTTGAACGCTAATTAAAATTGGTTTATGCAGCAGACTCCATTGATGAAACAGTATTTCAAGATTAAATCAGAACATCCAGATACGGTGTTGTTCTTTCGGGTGGGAGATTTTTTTGAAACTTTCGAAGATGATGCAAAAATTGCTTCAAAAGTTCTTGGAATTACTTTAACAAAGCGTTCAAATGGCGCTGCTGGTGATGTCCCGCTTGCAGGTTTTCCTCATCACGCAATTGATTCATATCTGCCAAAATTAGTTCGTGCGGGATACAGAGTTGCAATCTGCGAACAAATGGAAAATCCAAAGTTTGCTAAAGGAATTGTAAAACGTGAAGTGGTTGAAGTTGTTACACCCGGGGTTACTCTTTCTGAAAAATTACTTGATCACAAAAAGAATAATTATTTAGCAGCATTATTTATTCAAAATGATTTAGTCGGAATTTCATTTTCTGATATTTCTACAGGAGATTTTTTCGTTTATGAATCCAGATTTTCAGAGTTAAGTGAACAAATTCAACTCATCAATCCATCTGAAATTTTATATCAAAAAAAGGATAAAGAAGTTTTAGACAAAATCCTCTCAAAAAATAACCATTCTGTTAGATTAACAAAGATTGAAGACTGGATTTTTAATTATGACTTTTGTAAAGATTTATTACTCAATCATTTCAATACTGTAACACTTAAAGGATTTGGAATTGAACGTTTATCCGTTGGATTGATAGCTGCGGGTGTAGTTCTTCATTATTTACAAGATACTCAGAAAGTTAATCTTACTCATATAAACAAGATTTCGATTTACAATCCGACAGACTATATGATTTTGGATTATTCAACCAAACGAAATCTTGAAATTATTTCTTCAATGCAGGATGGTGGCCGAGAGGGTTCTTTGCTTTCGATTTTAGATGAAACGCAAACAGCTATGGGTGGAAGGTTACTTAAAAACTGGGTTTCTGCTCCTTTGAGAAATCTCAATTCGATTAAACAAAGACAAAATGCGGTTGAAGAACTTTTTCAACGAAAAAATAAAAGGAAAGAAATTAGAGAAAGTCTTAAAGAAATTGGCGATCTGGAAAGATTGATTTCCAAAATTTCTACTGGCAGAGCTAATGCAAGAGATGTAATTTCTCTGAAAACTTCACTTCAAAAAATTCCAACTATTAAAGAAAAGCTGTCTGATTTTTCAGATTCAACATTAAAAAGAATTTCTGATGCTCTGGAATCTTTACCCGATTTGGTAAACAAAATTTCAGAAGCAATAGCTGATAACCCTCCTGCGGGATTGAACGAGGGCGGCTTTATAAAAAAAGGTTATTCACCCGAACTTGATGAACTTCGTGAAATAGCTTTTAATGGAAAAGACTGGTTGGCAAATCTTCAACAAAGTGAAAGAGAAAAAACGCAAATCCCTTCTCTTAAAGTAAGTTTTAATAAAGTCTTTGGCTATTACATTGAAATATCCAATGCTCATAAAAATAAAATTCCTGATAATTACATTCGTAAACAAACCTTAGTAAATTCAGAACGATACATCACTCCTGAATTGAAAGAATTTGAAGAAAAAATTCTTAATGCCGAAGAAAGAATAAATGCACTTGAGTATCAACTATTTAATGAGCTGCGAGTTTTAATCAGTTATCAGACAGAAAAAATTCAGAGTAATGCGAAGTTGATTGGAATGCTGGATGTATTTTGTTCTTTTGCAGAAGTTGCAGAGAAATACAATTATGTTAAACCAGAGATAAATAACGAAAAAGAAATAAACATAATCAAAGGACGTCATCCTGTAGTTGAGAGAATTCTTCCGCCTGGAGAAAAATTTACTCCTAATGATTGCAGATTGAACAACGATGATCAGCAAATTATATTGCTCACAGGTCCGAATATGGCTGGTAAATCAGTTTATCTTCGACAAATTGGATTGATTGTTTTGCTTGCACAAATTGGTTCATTTGTTCCAGCTGAAAAGGCAACAATCGGAATTGTTGATAGAATCTTCACACGAGTTGGTGCGAGTGATAACATTTCTGCAGGCGAAAGCACTTTCCTTGTTGAGATGCAGGAAGCAGCAAATATTCTTAACAACGCAACTTCAAGAAGTTTAATTTTGCTTGATGAAATTGGTAGAGGCACAAGCACCTTTGATGGAATTTCAATTGCTTGGGCGATAACAGAATATCTTCACGAAAATCCTGATGTTGCTGCGAAAACACTTTTTGCAACTCACTATCACGAATTGAATGAAATGGCAGAGTTATTTCCTCGAATAAAGAATTATAAAGTTGAAGTGCGCGAATATGGAGATAAAGTTATTTTTCTTCATCGTGTTAATCCAGGAAAAGCTGATCATAGTTACGGAATACAAGTTGCGATGATGGCTGGTTTGCCTATGTTTGTAACTAACAGAGCCAAAGAAATTCTAAACAATCTTGAAAGTAAAGAATTAACTCCTTATGAAATTAAAAAAGAAAGATTAAAAAAGATAAGAACTGAAACCGATACCCAAATTAATTTGTTTGAAATAAAAGATGATAAATTTCGAGATGAAATAAAGAATATGGAAATTGATAATCTGACGCCACTTGAGGCACTAAATAAATTAAGTGAATTAAAAAAGAAAATGGAGAATGATGAAAAATAAATTAGCTTTAATTTTATTTATTTTGTCATTGTTAATTACTGCTTCAACTTGCAGTGATGAAGATAATAAAGCCGAACTTGACAAAATCTATCTAATAAATTTGAGAGAAGAAAGAGAAGATAGAAACTGGAGAATGCAATACGACAGAGGACATTCTCCGTTCTTTATTGATACAAGTATTTCTTTTAAGCCACTATCTTTTTTTGAACCGAGTGCAAAGTATATTCTCAAATCCAAGCTATATAAATATGATAATCCAGAAAAGGTTCAAATCTTTGGAACACAGGGAGATTCGAGGGAGTTCTTACGTTATGGATATTTTTTACTTAGTTTTGATAATAATGAATTTAAATTAAATCTGTATAAAATTGAATCGCCTGAAGGAGAAGAATATTTCAACCTTTGGTTTAAAGATGCAACCAATGGAATTGAATCTTATGAAAACGGTAGATATTTATTTTTCAATAAAAATTCAGATGAGAATTTTGAATACACAATAGATTTTAACCGAGCTATAAATCCAATGTGTGCTTATAGTAAATTATATAATTGTCCAATTCCAACAAGTCAGGATTCAATTCCATTTGAGATAAAAGCTGGCGAGAAAAAATTCTGGTAAAAGGAGAGAGCTTTGATAGTAGTTGTTGAAAAAAATATTCAATCTGAAAAACTCGAAATCATAATAAATGAGTTGAATAGTAATGGATTCGATGTTCATCAATCCACTGGAGAACAGTTTATTACTTTAGGAGCTTTAGGAGTTCAGCCCGGTTTTGATATTAGAAAGATAAAAGTTCTTGATGGTGTAATTGATGTTTTTAGAATTACCGAACCTTATAAACTTGCAAGTCGTAGATTCAAATCTGAAAAAACTGTAATTAAGGTTAAAGAAGTTGAAATTGGTGGCGAAGAGATTATTGTAATTGCAGGACCTTGTTCGGTTGAAAGCGAAGAGCAAATTCATCGTTTGGCAAAAATTGTACAAAAATCTGGTGCTAAAATTCTGCGTGGTGGTGCTTTTAAGCCGAGAACTTCTCCTTATTCTTTTCAAGGACTCGGGGAAGATGGCCTTAAATTTTTGAGAAGTGCTGCTGATGAAAATAATCTTTTAATGATTACTGAAATAATTGACACTGCTCAGTTCGATCTGATAGAAAAATACACAGATATTTTTCAAATTGGTTCGAGAAATATGTACAATTATCCGCTTCTTAAAGTTTTATCAAAAACTCAAAAGCCAGTTTTGTTGAAAAGAGGAATGTCTGCCACAATTGAAGAATGGTTGATGTCTGCAGAATATCTTCTTGCCGGTGGAAATCCAAATGTAATTCTATGTGAAAGAGGCATCAGAACTTTTGATAATAATTTAAGATTTACTTTTGATATTTCTGCGATTAATACCGTTCAAGAGAAAAGCCATTTGCCTGTTTGCAGCGATCCGTCACACGCAACAGGTTACAGAGATAAAGTCTCTGCAATGGCGAGAGCAGCGGTTGCTGCAAATACTGACCTGCTTATGATTGAAGTTCACGATAATCCCGCTTCTGCTTTATCAGATGGACCTCAGGCAATTACACCAGAGCAATTTGATAATCTTATGACTCAGTTGAAACAAATTGCACAAGTTATCAGCAGAAGAATTGGCTGATTTTATCTTATGAAATTAGCTCTTATTATTCTCTCATTATTTGTCATACAAATTATATATCCTCAAAACAAAGAGATTCGAAAAACGTATTATCCAAATGGTGTAGTTAAAACTGAAGGCGAATACTGGTACGAAAAACTTGATGGCAAGTATAAGGAATATTATCCGAGTGGAAAATTATGGAAGGAATGGAATTTTGTTGATGGAATTGAAGAAGGAATCTCAATCTGGTATTTTGAAGATGGCAAAGTTCAGATAGAATGGAACTATCGAAACGGTTTACGACAGGGAAAATCAAAATGGTATTATGAAACAGGTGAGCTCTGGGCTGAGCAAAATTATATCAACGGAGTTTTGGAAGGAATTACTTACACATATTACAAAACAGGTGAAAAACAAGGCGAGTGGAATTATTCTAAAGGTCTGCTGCAGGGAATTACAAGAATTTTTTATCAAAACGGAAATGTCGAAGTGGAAAGAAGATATGTTGATGGTAAACTGCACGGTACAACAAGAGTTTTTCACAATGATAAATCCTTGGCGCTTGAGGCATTCTTCATCAACGATAAACTTGAAGGTGATGTTCTGATTTATGATAAACTCGGAAATTTAAGAGTACGAGATAAATATGTCGGAGATGAATTAGTCAACAGAGAGCGATTTGATTATAAAGGCAAAATTGAATCAAAAGAAGAATTGAAAAAAAATTATTTTCAATCAGGAAGAATAAAAGAGGAAACTTATTACGTTGATAATAGAAGAGATGGTTTTTCGAGATTTTATTTCGAAAGCGGATATTTAGCAGAGGAATGGAATTACAAGAAAAACATTTTGAACGGAAGGTCTTTTCAGTTTTTCGAAAACGGCATTGTTAAAGTTAGCAGTGATTACTTAAACGGAGTGAAAATAGGTAATGAAAAAACTTATTATGAAAATGGAATACTGAAGTCAGAAACTATTTATCAGAACAATCTGAAAAACGGAACAGAGATAACCTACCATCCAAATGGTAACCTTGCTTCAATTGCTACTTATAATAATAACTCTATTTACGGAGAGTATAAAACTTTTCACGAAAATGGAGTTTTGAAATCTGAAGAGTTTATTGAAGATGGATTGAGAAAAGGCAAAAGACAGACTTATTATCAAAGTGGAGCATTAGAAAAAATTGAAAATTATTTTCACGGAAAACTTGACGGCTGGATAAAAACTTACTTTGAAAATGGCTCGTTAATGAAAGAAGAATTTTATAAAGATGGACGGTTGGAAAAAAGAAAAGAATTTAACCGAGATGGATTATTGATTACAACTTTCGGATATGAATGAAATCAATATAAGATTCTCTACATAGAAGTTTTCTTATAAGTGTTTTTTGTAGACCTAAACTCATTTCAGGTTCTTTTTTTAGAATTGATTAAGATTTCTAATCAATCCGATTTAGGCGAATTAAATAAGTATTTTAGACAGCCATTATATACTTCGTAACTGCATTTGCAACATTCTCGCCATCAATAGCAGCAGAGACAATTCCACCAGCATAACCAGCTCCTTCTCCACAGGGGAACAAAGATTCAATCTGAATGTGCATTAGAGAATTTTTATCACGTGGTATTCTCACAGGCGAACTTGTTCTTGATTCGGGAGCAACTAAAATTGCTTCTTCAGTGTAATAACCTTTCATTTTATTGTTAAATACTTTGAAAGATTTTTTTAACCTTTCGCTTATAAATAGTGGAAATAAATTGGTAAGGTTAGAAGGGGTCAATCCACTTATGTATGACGATTTCGGAAGTGAAGCTGAAAACTTATTCTTAATAAAATCAGTTAATCTTTGTGCAGGTGCTGATTGAGAATTGTTTGCCATCAAATAAGCTTTCATCTCAATTTCTTTTTGTAATTGAAGAGCATTAAATGGAAAATATTTATCATAAATTGAGTAATCCTTTTCAGTTATTTCAACAACTAATCCAGAATTTGCAAAAGGAGAATCTCTTCTCGAAACAGACATTCCATTAACAACTATTTCATCATTTGATGTTGAAGCTGGAACGATTATTCCACCCGGACACATACAAAAAGAATAAACTCCACGACCTTCGATATTACAAGCAATTGAATAACTTGCTGCGGGTAAATTCTCGTGTTTTTTATTTGTATGATATTGAATTTCATCTATCAGTTTTTGAGGATGTTCGATTCTCACACCCATTGCAAATGGTTTTGGCTCGATGAGAATATTCTTTTTATGAAGTAAATAAAAAATATCTCTTGCGGAATGTCCTGTTGCTAAAATTACTGAATCAGCAAAAAACTCCTGATTGTCGTTTACAACAATTCCAATGATTTTATTTTGTTTGAAGATGAAGTCTGTTAGTTTCGAATTAAAGTGAATTTCTCCTCCGCATGAAATAATTGTTTGACGAATTTGCTGAACGATATTGGGTAATTTGTTTGAGCCGATGTGAGGATGAGAGTCAATCAGTATTTCTTTGCTTGCTCCGTGTTGAACTAAAACTGATAAAATTTTTTTAACATCACCTCTCTTAGTTGAGCGTGTATAAAGTTTGCCATCACTGAAAGTTCCTGCACCACCTTCGCCAAAACAATAATTTGAATCTGCATTAACAAAATGCTCCTGATGAATTGCCCGAATATCTCTTCTGCGACTTCTAACATCTTTGCCTCGTTCAATAATAATTGGTTTAATTCCGAGTTCAATTAGTCTCAAAGCGGCGAACATTCCTGCAGGTCCGAAACCTATGATTAAAACCTTCTTGTTCTCATTTACTGGTTTGTATTCGATAAAATTATTTTCTTGTTTTGGTTTTTCATCAATATAGACTTCAAAATTTATTCGATAAAAAACATTCCGGCTACGAGCATCAATTGATCTTCTTATTGGAATTATAGCGGATATCTTATCATTATTAATTTGAAGTAATGAAGAAGTTTTCTTGAGAATGTAATTTTGATTATTTAATTCCTCTGGTGGAACTGAGATTTCTATTCGTTTAATCATTTCATTAAAGTCCTCTGTTATGAGGAAAATTTATAAATTAAAATATTGATTTTATCGAACCACCATCAACTTGAATAGTTGTACCAGTAATATATGAAGCTTGTTTTGATGCGAGAAAAACTGCAACAGCTGCAATTTCTTCAGGACTTCCCAAACGATTCATTGGGACATCTTTTGCCATTTCTGTTAAAATTTCTTCGTGTGATTTGCCGGAGGTTTTTGCACGATTAACTGCCAATTCATACAATCTATGAGTTAAAGTGTAACCCGGAGCAACATTGTTAACAGTTATATTTTTATTTGCTAATTCAGTACTTAAAGTTTTTGCTAATCCTGTTACTGCTGCTCTGAAAGAATTTGAAAGCACGAGATTGTGAACAGGCTGTTTAACTGCAACAGAGGTTATATTGATAATTCTTCCCCATTGATTGTTGATCATATCAGGAAGAACGAGGTGAATAAATCTTGTAACACTCAACAGAACTTGTTTATATGCATTGTCCCAATCTTCTTCTGAAAGCTCTGAAAAATATCCTGGAACAGGACCCCCGCAGTTGTTGACGAGAATTTCAATCTTCCCAAAATTTGATACAACTTCACTGTAAAATGACTCAATATCCTTTTTGGAATTTAAATCGCAAACTCCCCAAAAGATTTCTGTGCCGAATTTGCTTTTAATATCGTAAGCGGCATCAATTAACTTTTGTTTTGATCTTGAACAAATTGCAACATTAGCACCTTCAGCTGCAAAACCATCAGCAATTGCTTTCCCAATTCCTGTGCTGGAGGCTGTTACAATTACTGTTTTTCCCTTTAAACCTAAATCCATTTTATTATTTCACATTTGTTACTATCTCTGCTGTATCAAGTGCTATAACTAATTCTTCATTCGTCGGGATTCTGAAAACTTTAACAGTTGATGAGTCAGTTGAAATTAGTTCTTCATTACTTGAATTACGTAATTCATCTAATTTAATTCCAAGGAATTCAAGTCCTTTACAAACTTCTTCTCTAACTTCAATTGCATTTTCTCCAATTCCACCGGTAAAAACAAGTGCATCCAATCCTCCCATTTCAGCGGCATAAGCTCCGATATATTTTTTAATTCTATTACAAAAAATTTCAAAAGCATATTTTGAACGTGTATGTTGATCTTTAACTGCTGCTAATATCTCTCTCATATCACTGCTCTCTCCACTGATACCAATAAGCCCACTGTGTTTGTTAAGCATTGTTGCCGCTTCATTTAAAGATAATCCTTCTTTGCCCATTACATAAAGAATTACTTGTGGGTCGAGATCACCACATCTTGTTCCCATCAGTAAACCTTCGAGAGGTGTAAAGCCCATTGAAGTATCAACTGAAATTCCGTTTTTAACTGCAGCCATACTGCATCCATTTCCAAGATGAGCAGTAATTATTTTAAGTTCTTCAGGCTTTTTATTCATTTTTTCGGCAGCACGTCTTGAAACATAAAGATGTGAAGTTCCGTGAAAGCCATATCTTCTTATTTTATATTTTTTGTATAGTTCATAAGGAATTCCATAAAGATAGGAACTTGGTGGCATATGTGAATGAAAGGCTGTATCGAATACTCCGACTTGCGGTGTGCCCGGTAAAATTCTTGTAACTGCCTGAATACCTTTAATATTCGGAGGGTTGTGCAGTGGAGCTAATTCTATGTTTTCCTGAAGAACAGCAATGACTTCATCGGTAATAAGAACAGAACCCGTGAAACTTTCACCTCCATGCACCACTCGATGTCCAACAGCTTCTATGTCTTTTTTATCGTCTATTACTCCGTGATTTTTACTTAGAAGAACTGCGAGGACATATTCGATTGCAATTTGATGATCGAGAATTTCCCCGCTTATTTTTATCTTGTTACCATCATATCGCGATTGAGATAAAACTGCACCTGACATTCCGATTCTGTCAACCATTCCTTTTGCAAGGGCGAATTTTTTATCTGTATCTATGAATTGATATTTTATTGATGAACTACCGCAGTTTAATACTAAAACATTCATTTAATTTACCTTAAAAAATTTCTATTGAATTTTGTTACCGAACTCATCGTATTTATAAAAACCCTCTCCGGTTTTCCTGCCTAATTTTTGCTCTCTGACTAATTTTCTTAGGATTGGACAAGCTCTGTAACGAGGTTCACCTAAAGTTTTCCACAATGTCTCCATCCAGGCAAGTACTTCATCAAGACCCATCATATCCGCCATTTCAAGTGGACCATATTGAAAATTGTAACCGAGTTTCATCGCAGTATCAATATCTTTTGCTGTTGCTACACCTTCAAGCAAAATGTACATAGCTTCATTAAGCAAAGGTACAATTGCTCTTGTTGTTACAAATCCCGGATATTCATACACTTCGACAGGAGTTTTACCAATTTTTGAGGCAAACTCTTTTACTTTAATAACAGTATCATTAGAGGTATGCAGGCACTTAACTATTTCGACAACTGTTACTTTGGGCACGGGATTTAGAAAGTGAATTCCAATCACTTTATCAGGTCGTTTAGTGAAGTCAGCAATTTTCGTTAGACTGAGAGTTGAAGTGTTTGATACAAAAATTGCATCCTTGTTAGCAATAGCATCCATATCTTTGAATACTTTTACTTTCAGGTCGAAGTCTTCATCAACTGCTTCAATCACTAAATCAGAGTCTTTGATTTTTGTAATGTCAACTTCCCAACTAATACGACTAAAAATTGATTTCTTCTCGGAATTAGTCATAGCCCAGCGTTTAATTTCTTTATCGATATTATCTGAAAGTTGACTTTTTGCTGAATCCAATTTTTCCTGTGTTTTTTCAATGATAATTACATCAAATCCGGCTGCAGAAACTGTTTGAGCAATACCTTGTCCCATAATTCCTGCGCCAATTATAGCAACTGAATTTATTTTATCATCTTTCTCGGGGAGAGCGGCACTGTTCAATAAATCTTCAAGTCTAAGCTTTTCTTCCTGCATTTTTAAACCCTAAAATATTTTAACTAAATTATCTAAAATTTGTAGCCAAATTTAACTAAAATCGAAAAGAGTTAGACTATTAATTATTTGCTAAGTCAGTTGCTTTTTATCTATTTTGGATCAACTAAATTTTTGATTATCAGATTGTGCAATCATATATTTGAAGCCAATTTTTGTTAGAGTTTGGTATGATTATCAAAATTGCAAATTTAAGCTTGGGGCGGCATGTTTTTGATTTTACAGAGAAAGTTGAAGATATTGAATTGAATGAACCATTTTTTGGTGAAATCAATACCAAAGTTATATTGAATAAACTTTCTGATCAGTTGATTGCAGAAGTGAGTTCTGTTGTTTCAGCAGAGTTTGAATGCGATAGATGTACTTGTAAGTTTGAAAATCAATTAACAAGTAGCTACCAAATGATATATTTGATGAGAAATGATAAAACTGAATCAGACGATATAAATGTTACTTATATAAATCGAGAAACTGATAAAATTAGTTTGAGAAATGATGTTAGAGAATTTGCTATTCTCTCAATTCCAATGAAAAAACTTTGTAAAGAAGATTGTAAAGGATTATGTCCCAGATGTGGTATAGATTTAAATCATGATGAATGCAAATGTCAGAAGGAAGAAATAAATCCAGTCTGGTTACCATTGATTGAAAACAAAGATAAATTAAATAATAAAAAAAGGAATAGATGAAATGCCAAATCCGAAACGAAAAATGTCTAAGAGCCGTAGAGATAAAAGAAGAACACATTATAAAGCTTCTGTTCCAACATTGAGCGTATGTTCAAATTGTGGCGAAATGAAATTAGCTCACAAAGCTTGCCCATCTTGCGGTTACTACAATAAAAGATCAGTAATTGTTCCTAAAAGTTAATTAATTCTTCTCTGATGGCAGGTTCAGATTCAGAACAAAAGTGCAAAATTGCCATTGACGCAATGGGTGGGGATTTTGCCCCCGAGAATGTTGTTCTTGGAACAGTTGCTGCGCTATCTTCATTAAAGGATACTGAACTTTTTTTGATTGGAAAGGAAGAAGAAATTTTTTCAGTACTCGCAAAAAATAATCTTTCTTTCAGTAAACAAAACATAATCAATGCTTCTGAAACTATTGAGATGGGAGAATCTCCAACAACTGCATTGAAAACAAAGCCGAACTCTTCCATAGTAGTTGGAGCAAAAATGGTAAAAGATAGAAAAGCAGATGCTTTTGTAAGTGCCGGAAATACCGGTGCAATGATGGCAGCTTCTACTTTGATAACAGGTAGAATTGAAGGAGTTGGTAGGCCAACAATTGGTGCTCAACTTCCAAACATTTTTGGAACTTGCTCTTTGTATGATGTCGGAGCCGGAAAAGACGCCAAAGCAATTCATTTGCTTGAGTATGCAATTATGGGTTCTATTTATGCGAAAGAAATTGATGGAATTTCCAATCCTAAAGTTGGTTTGTTGAGTATGGGAGAAGAAGAAGGAAAAGGTAATGAAGTTGCAAATGAAGCTTATGATTTATTGAAAAATTCCAATCTTAATTTTATAGGAAATGTTGAAGGACGAGATTTATTAACAAAACAAGTTGATGTGGTTGTTTGTGATGGTTTTGTTGGAAATATTTTACTTAAGTTTGGTGAGTCTGTTCCGAAATTACTAAAACATCTGCTACAACAAACAGCAAAGCAAAACATTTTTGATGCATTAAAAATTATGCTTATTAAAGGAACATTAAAAAAAGCATTGAAAAGTTTGGATTATCAGGAACACGGTGGAGTTCCTCTGCTTGGTATTAATGGAATATCAATTATTGGTCACGGATCAAGCACTCCGAAAGCAATTACTAATATGATATTAAAAGCAAAAAAGATGTTTGATAATAAATTAGTTGAAAAAATTCAGCGATCAATTTCAGATTATAAAAAAGGATAATAATTAGATGTCAAATAAAAAGTTTAATGCAATTGTTACTGCTGTGGGAATGTATGTCCCTGATAAAATTCTTGATAATAAATACTTTGAACAGATAGTTGAAACTAGTGACGAATGGATTTTAACCAGAACAGGAATCAGAGAAAGAAGAATTCTCGAAAATGGTGCAACAAGTGATTTAGCAACTTTGGCAGCTCAAGATTTAATTGAGAAACATAATATTAACAAAGATGAAATAGACGCTTTAATAATTGCAACTGTAACTCCGGATATGTTTTTCCCTGCAACTGCAACATTGGTTCAATACAAACTTGGATTACCAAACGTTTGGGGATTTGATTTATCGGCTGCTTGTTCAGGATTTCTATTTGCTCTTCAAACAGGTGCTTCACTAATTGAATCAGGTAGATATAAAAAAGTATTAGTAATAGGCGCTGATAAAATGAGTTCAATTGTTGACTATACAGATAGGAATACCTGCATCTTATTCGGTGATGCTGGTTCAGCTTTTTTATTAGAACCAACGGAAGATTATAACTTAGGATTGAAAAACTCTATCCTCAGAATTGATGGTTCGGGTAAAGATTATCTTAATATGCTTGGAGGAGGCAGTCTTAATCCATCAACTCACGAGACAGTTGATAAACGATGGCATTACATTTATCAAGACGGAAAAGCAGTATTTAAAGTAGCAGTTAAAGGTATGGCAGATGTATCAGTTGAAGTAATGGAAATGAGTGGACTTAAATCAGAAGATGTTGCTTATCTTGTTCCTCATCAAGCCAATATGAGAATAATAGACGCAACCGCAGAAAGAATGGGTGTGTCTAAAGATAAAGTTATGATTAATATTGATAAATATGGTAATACAACTGCAGCTACAATCCCATCCTGTATAACAGAATATTACCGTGCTGGAAAATTAAAGAAAGGTGATAATCTAATTCTTGCAGCTTTTGGTGCGGGCTATACTTGGGGAGCTTCTCATTTAGTCTGGGCAATAGATTAGGAATTTATATGTCAAAAAAAGCTTTCATATTTCCCGGTCAAGGTTCTCAATATGTTGGAATGGCGAAAGATTTATTTGATAATTCGGTGGAAGCGAAGGAAATGATAAAAACTGCTGATGAAGCAGTCGGAGCAAATCTTTCTTACATAATGTTTAACGGGCCTGAGGAAGAATTAAAACAAACTGAGTTTACTCAGCCAGCAATTTTTTTACACAGTGTAGTGCTTGCAAGTTTAATTAGAACTTTAAGGCCTGATGCAGTTGCAGGACACTCTCTCGGCGAGTATTCAGCGTTAGTTTCTGCTGGAGCAATACAATTTTATGAAGCAATTAAATTAGTTCGTCAAAGAGGGCTGGCAATGCAATATGCTGGTTCAGTTATGAAAGGCACTATGGCTGCGATTGTCGGGCTAAATCCCGATGTTGTAAATTCCATTTGTGAAGAAACCTCATCCTTTGGAATAGTTCAATGTGCTAATTTTAATTCACCCGGTCAGATTGTTATCTCAGGTTCTATCGAGGGCGTTCATAAAGCTATGGAATTATGTAAATCAAAAGGAGCTAAACTTGTAAAAGAATTAGTAGTAAGTGGTGCTTTTCATTCTCCTCTGATGGAACCAGCAATTGAACGACTGTCCAATGCACTCGATCAAACAAATTTTTATGATGCGAGAATTCCCGTTTATACGAATGTAACAGCCAAACCAGTATCAGATAAAAATGAAATTAAAAAGTTATTACTTGAACAGTTAAATGCTCCTGTGAGATGGGAAGAAATAATTTTAAATATGATTAATGACGGCATAGAAGAATTTTATGAAATTGGTCCAGGAAAAGTGCTTCAAGGATTAGTAAAGCGTATTAATCCCAACGTGAAATGTTACGGAATTGATACTTATTCTGATGTTAATAATTACATTTAATCAGTATGAACTTGAAACCGATAAACGGAATAAAAATAGATCCTAAAATTTTCACCTTTAAGTTTGGATGTGATTGTAAAGGAGAATGTTGTTATTATGGAGTTTATACTGACTTAAAAGAATATCAAAAGATAATGTCTTTGAAGAATGAAATTATTCCGATTTGCGATTACACTCAATCAAAAAATCCGGAAGAATGGTTTGAAGAGCCTGAAGCCGATAAAGACTTTGAATCTGGTATTGCAGTAGGTACAGAGATTATTAACGGCAAATGTGCTTTCTTAGATAAAGATGGATTATGTGTATTACAGAGACTTGCTAATCAACATAATGTTCATAAATGGAAATATAAACCCGTTTATTGTGTTTTGTTCCCTTTGACAATATATGAAAATACATTAACGATTGACGATGAACATATTGACAGACTTGAAACTTGTAACTTCAAAGCAAATGTTCATACAACTATTTTCGAACATTGTCAGGAGGAATTAAAATATTTTTTTGGTGAAGAAGGATTTGAAGAATTATTAAAAATGAAAGAAGAAATTTTAAGCAAAAATGGAGTGTTAAATGAGGGAAATTAAAAATAAGCGTGCAATTGTTACTGGTGGAACAAGAGGAATTGGAAGAGCAATTGTTAAAGAATTAGCTGCACGAAGCTGTTGTGGAGTTCTCTTTTCAGATGTTGCTTTTGTATATAACAGCTGTGATGAATGTGCTGAAGAAATAATGTCAGAAATTCCGGACCCAACTAAAATATTTGCATTCAAAGCCGATGCTTCATCTTTTGAAGAAGCTCAAGCTACAGTGAATGCCGCAATAGAAAAATTAGGTGGAGTGGACATTCTGGTAAATAATGCTGGAATTACACGGGATAATCTTCTTTTACGAATGACTGAAAAAGAATTTGATGATGTCATCAATGCAAATTTAAAGTCAGTTTTTAATTACACTAAGGCAGTTTTAAGACCAATGATTAACCAACGTTATGGAAGGATAATAAACATTGCTTCTGTAGTTGGGTTGATTGGAAATCCCGGACAGGCTAATTATGTAGCTTCGAAAGCAGGTGTAATCGGTTTTACGAAATCTGTGGCTCGTGAAGTTGCATCAAGAGGAATTACAGTCAATGCAATTGCTCCCGGATTCATTGAAACAGATATGACAAAAAAATTAAACGAAGAACAGAGAAAAAAATTACTTCAGAATGTTCCAATGCAAAGAATGGGTGTTCCGGAAGATGTTGCTAAAGTCGTTGCATTTTTATGTAGCGGTGATGCTGATTATATTACCGGGCAAGTCATTGCGGTTGATGGTGGACTTACGATGTAATTTTTCTATTCAAATACATTTTTATTAAATTTACAATTGATAATTAACAAAAAAACAATTAAATAAACATTATAACTAATAGGAGAAAAAAATGGATATAGAAGCAAAGGTAAAAGAAATTATTATCGACAAATTAGGTGTTGAAGAATCTCAGATTACTCCCGAAGCATCTTTTACAAATGATTTAGGTGCTGATTCATTAGATATAGTTGAATTAGTAATGGGTTTTGAAAGTGCTTTCAACATTCAAATTCCAGACGAAGATGCTGAAAAAATCGGAACAGTTGGCGACGCTATAAATTATCTTAAAAATAAATTATCATAGTGTTCTAAAGAGACTATCTCAAATCGTATATCATATTCACTTAAAAATTTTGGAGATAGTCTCTTCATACATTCCTATTTAGCTATTGATTCATGCATAAGCGAAGAGTTGTAGTTACAGGATTAGGTGCTGTTACTCCAATTGGGATAGGAGTAAAAAATTACTGGAATGCACTTATATCCGGTGAGAATGGTGTTGAATTAATTACAAAGTTCGATACTACCAATTTCGAAACAAAATTTGCCGCAGAAATAAAAAATTTCAATCCTTTAGACTATTTCGAAAAAAAAAGCATTAAACGAACTGATCCATTCACACAATACGCACTTGTTTCGGCTCAAGAAGCTATCGAATCTGCTCAACTTAATTTAGATAAAATAAACAAAGAAAGATTCGGTGTAATCTTCGGTAGTGGCATTGGTGGAATGGAAGCATTACAAAATGAGCATTTTAAGTATTTTCAAGCAAAAAATCCTGGTACAATTAGTCCTTTTTTCATACCAATGATGATTGCAGATTTAGCAGCTGGTCAAATTTCAATTAAATACGGTTTGAAGGGACCTAATTATGCAACTACGTCTGCTTGTGCTACTGCTTCTCACGCAATAGCTGATGCTTTCATGATTATTCAACGAGGTTTAGCTGATATAATGCTCTGTGGTGGAAGCGAAGCTGCAATTGCTGAAATGTCTATTGGCGGTTTTAATGCTATGAAAGCACTTTCAACCTGGAATGACCGTTATAAAGAAGCCTCGAGACCATTCGATAAAGATAGAAATGGTTTCGTTATGGGAGAAGGTTCAGGTACATTGATTATTGAAGAGCTGAATCACGCATTAGACAGAGGAGCAAACATTATCGCTGAAATAGCCGGTATTGGATTAACAGCTGATGCGTATCATATCACCGCACCTGCTCCTGGTGGTGAAGGTGCTGTCAGGTCTATGAAAATGGCTATTGAAGATGCGGGTTTGTCAATTTACGATATTGACCACATAAATGCTCACGGTACTTCTACTCCTTATAATGATGTAAATGAAACGATGGCAATCAAAACTTTATTTGCTGATCATGCATATAAAATTGTTGTCAATTCAACAAAATCAATGACTGGTCATTTGCTTGGTGCTGCTGGCGGAATAGAAGCAATTGCAACTGTTCTTGCGATTCAAAACGATTTAGTACCACCTACAATAAATCTTACTAATCCCGATCCCGAATGCGACTTGAATTATTCTGCATTGAAAGCAACACCGATTAAGGTTAGGGCGGCAATAAGTAATACATTTGGTTTTGGTGGTCACAATGCATCTTTACTCTTTAAAAAATTTGAGGCGTAAATTTGTTCAATTTAATCTCCCGCTTAAAATCACTTATCAATAAGCGGAAGAAATTAAAAGCTTCATTTTCTTCAGATAAATTTTTAACAAATGAACAACTCACAGAGCTTGAAAAAAGAATCGGTTTTCCCTTTATAGACAAATCATATTACATTCAAGCTTTAATTCACAGATCTTTCCTCGATAAAATTGAAGAAGACGATAGTTCAAACGAGAGGTTAGAATTTTTAGGTGATGCTGTGCTGAATCTCGTGGTTGCTAATTATCTATTTGATCATTTCCCTGATGAAGATGAGGGCTTTTTAACTAAGGTTCGTGCTAAGTTGGTTAATCGCTATACTTTATCAGAATGTGCAGAGAAGTTAAATCTGAATGAATTTTTGTTATTGAATAAAAATATATCCGACAAATCAAATAGAGGAATTAAAACTATTCAATCGGATGCTTTTGAAGCGATTATCGGAGCATTATATCTTGATTTAGGATTGGAAACTTGCAAAAAATTTATCGAGAAAATTCTTATTAAACCATTTATTGATTCGGGGAATCATCTTATTGACCAAAATTACAAAAGCCAGCTTTTAGAATATACTCAATCGGAGAAGATGGAATTGCCAGTTTATACACTCCTGAACGAAGAAGGTCCACAGCATGACAGAACGTTTACAATTCAGGTTAAAATTGGCGAAAATTTAACTGGAATTGGAGTAGGAAAAAACAAAAAATCTGCAGAGCAAGAAGCCGCAAAAAATCTCATTCGACTTCTTTCCAAATAAATAATCTCTTCTTTTTTGATAAATAATTCAGAGACTTCTAAATAAGTTTTTAACTTGAATTGTTCTCTTTAATTTTGTGTTTGAAATATAAAGTTTAATTAATACTGGAATTTTAATGAATTATTTATCACATCCCGACAAATTCGAAAACAGACATATTGGTCCTTCAAAAACAGAGCTTGAAGAAATGGCAAAATTTTGTGGATTCAGTTCAGTTGATGATTTAATAGATAACACAATCCCCAAAAACATCAGAAGTACAAAACCTTTAGATATTGGTGAACCTCTTTCTGAGCAAGAATATCTTAATGATTTAAAGAAAATTGCCAAGAGAAATAAAATTTTCAAATCCTATATTGGAATGGGTTATTATCCGACGATAACTCCTTCTGTAATTAAACGAAATATTCTTGAAAATCCGGGTTGGTACACCCAGTATACTCCTTATCAAGCTGAAATTTCTCAAGGACGTTTGGAAGCACTTCTTAATTTCCAAACAATGGTATCAGATTTAACTGGATTACCAATTGCGAATGCATCTTTATTGGATGAAGGTACTGCTGCTGCAGAAGCAATGATAATGTTTCATAATCTTAGAAAAAAAGATAAAGCTAATTCTCATAAAATATTTGTATCTGAAGATATCTTTCCACAGACAATTGATGTGTTAAAAACAAGAGCTACTCATTTAGGAATAGAGATTGTTATTGGTGATCATAATTCTGTAGAATTTAATAATGATTACTTTGCCTTAATTGTTCAGTATCCATCAAACATTGGAGAAATAAACAATTATGAAAGTCTTTTTTTAAAGGCTAACGAAAATTCTTTGTTCAAAATTGTTATTGCAGATATTTTAAGTTTAACTCTTCTTACACCTCCCGGAGAGTTCGGTGCAGACTGTGTTGTTGGTTCAACACAAAGATTCGGAATTCCAATGGGATACGGAGGACCACATGCAGCATATTTCGCAACAAAAGAGGAATTTAAAAGAAATATTCCGGGGAGAATCATTGGAGTTTCAATTGATGCTCAAGGTAATAAAGCTTTAAGAATGGCTCTTCAGACAAGAGAGCAACATATAAAAAGAGAAAAGGCAACAAGTAATATTTGCACAGCTCAAGTTCTCTTAGCGGTGATGGCAGGAATGTACGCCGTTTATCACGGTCCAGAAAATCTTAGAAAAATTGCTGCTCGAATTAATCATTTAACTAAATACCTTTCTCTTTCATTGAAGAGTCTTGGTTATTTACAATTAAATAATTTTTATTTTGATACAATTACAATTAATCTTGATAAGTCTTTACAAAAATCAATTCAAAATAAAGCAATTGAAAAAGAGATTAACTTCAGATATTTTGAAAATGGTAACATTGGAATATCACTTTCAGAAACAACTACACTAAATGATGTAAAAGAAATCATTGATATCTTTAAATCTTCTGTTAATTTAGAATTTTCCAATAAGATTGACACAGAAGAAGCGATTGTCTTTTCATCAATTCCGGAAGAACTTATCAGAAAAAGTGAATATTTAACTCATCCGATATTTAATTCTTATCATTCAGAAACAGAAATGATGAGATATATCAAAAAACTTGAGAATAAAGATCTATCACTCGTTCATTCAATGATTCCATTAGGCTCTTGTACGATGAAGCTTAATGCTGCCACTGAAATGCAGGGAGTAACTTTTCCGGAATTTTCGGATTTACATCCATTTGCTCCTATCGAACAGACTCAAGGATATCAACAGATTTTTAACGAGCTGGAAAAATTTTTGGAAAATATAACCGGTTTTCCTGCGGTTTCTTTGCAACCGAATTCCGGTGCTCAAGGGGAGTATGCGGGATTGGCAGTTATAAAAGCATATTTGAATGATATTGGGCAAAAACAAAGAAATGTCGTTTTAATTCCTTGCTCTGCTCATGGCACTAATCCAGCAAGTGCAGTAATGGCCGGAATGAAAGTGGTAATAGTAAATTGTGATTCAAATGGTAATATTGATTTCGATGACTTTAAACTTAAAAGCGAGCAATATAAAGATACTTTAGCAGCTCTTATGGTTACATATCCATCGACTCATGGTGTGTTTGAAGAAAATATTCAGGAAATATGTAAGATAGTTCACGATTGTGGCGGACAGGTTTATATGGATGGAGCAAATCTTAATGCTCAGGTTGGCTTAACATCTCCTGCACTTATCGGAGCTGATGTTTGTCACATAAATTTGCACAAAACATTTTGTATCCCTCACGGTGGTGGAGGACCAGGAATGGGACCTATTGCAGTTGCAGAGCATCTTAAAAAATTTCTCCCCGGGCATTCTGTAATAAATATCAATAAAGATAAGTCAATCTCAGCAGTCTCATCGGCTCCTTGGGGAAGTGCTTTAATCCTTTTAATCTCCCATAGTTATATTAAAATGATGGGAAGTGAGAGTTTAACAAACGCTACTAAAGCCGCAATTGTCAACGCAAATTATATTAAGAATAGATTGAAAGATTATTATAAACCTCTTTATGTAGGGCTTAATGAAATGGTCGCCCACGAATTAATTTTTGATATGAGAGTTTTCAAACATTCTTCAAATGTGGAAGTAGAAGACATTGCCAAAAGATTGATGGATTACGGTTATCACGCACCAACAGTTTCCTTCCCTGTACCAGGTACTTTGATGGTTGAACCAACAGAAAGTGAATCCAAAGCTGAGCTGGATAAGTTTTGTGAAGTTATGATTTCAATAAGAAAAGAGATTGATGAGATAGAAAAAGGATTGTTTAGTAAATCGGATAATGTTCTTAAAAATGCTCCTCATACTCTAAAGACCTTAATATCTGATAATTGGAATTATCCTTATAGCAGAGAAAAAGCAGCTTATCCTCTTGAATTTTGCTATGAAAATAAATTCTGGCCTTCGGTGAGTAGAGTAGATAATGCTTATGGCGATAGAAATCTTGTTTGTAGCTGTTTGCCAATTGAAAGTTATGCATAAAAATTTAAAGGTGGTTTTATTTTAAGGGAATTCGTTTTAGCACTTTTAGTGAGTACATTTTCGTGCTTTTCTTATTCACAAAACTCAAGTCTCACTTTAGATAAAAATGACACTTTTGTTGTTGATTCTATTCTTCTCTCAGGTAATAAAATTACAAAAGATTTTGTCATACTAAATGAATTAACTTTTAGCTTGGGCGATACTATTACAAATGAAGAGTTGTTATTTAATAGAGAAAGAATTTTTAGTCTCGGATTATTCAATAAAGTTTTAGTAGAGAACCTCAGAGAAGAGCCTATTAATATTATTAAAATTGAAGTTGAAGAAAGCTGGTACATTTTTCCTCTACCATTTGTTGAAATAAAAGAAAGAGATTATAAAAAATTATCATATGGAGCTTATTTAATTTACAAGAATTTTCGTGGAAGGAATGAAACCATTTATGGGACATTATCATTTGGTTATAACCCTTCTTTCGGAATCACTTACATCAATCCTAATCTCTCCTATGGAAGTGGCTACTTCTTAAGGTTCTCATCCTCTTTTTCAAAAAATAAAAATCTAAGTCCAATAGCTGAGTTAGAATATGGAAGTGAATTTAACTATAATCAGTTTTTTACTTCTTTGCTTATTGGTAAAAGATTGGATACTTTTAATAAATTATTTCTCAATATTTCATTTAGATATTTGGAGATTGAGAAGTTTATTCCTGATTATATTTTAGGAAGTGAAAGAGTTGATCGAATTCCTGAATTAGGTTTTGGATATGAGTTTGATAATAGAGATTTGTTGCAATTTCCAACAGAGGGAAACTATTTTTATTTCGGTTCAACTCTTAAGGGCTTAGGATTAAATAATGTAAATTATCAGTCAATGAAAATTGATTTTAGAAATTACAATAATTTATTTAATAATCTTTTCGTAAAATTTCGAGCAGCTTCAAGATTAACTTTTGGAAGCAGAGTTCCACTTTACGATTATTCTCTGATTGGAACTGAAGAAAAAATTAGAGGAAATTTCTTTAAAAGAATTGAAGACAGGAACTCGTTGATTCTTAGCACTGAATTATATTATCCTCTAATTAAAGAGAGGCAATTGGACCTCACATTTATACCTCTAATTCCAGAGCAGTTACTCTCATACAGGGTTGCAGTTTATTTACAAACATTCGCCGATTATGGAACTACTTTTAAACATTTTTCCAAAAAAAATAGCTCTTTAACGGGTTATGGTTTAGGGTTAAGTTTTCTTTTATTGCCATATAATGTCATTCGTTTTGAAGTAGGTTTTAATGAAAAATCTCAAAAAGAATTTATAATTGATATTGGAACATCTTTCTAACATAGAAGTATTTTATTCAACAGAAATTGTTGGTAATGAAATCAAATTAGAAGGTGATGAGTTCAACCATTGTTTCAATGTTTTTAGGAAAAGAATAAATGATCATTTGTTTGTAACTGATGGAAAAGGGAATTTGTATAAAACCCTGATAGCACAGATTAAAAACAACTTTTTAACTTCTGAAATTATAGAAAAGTTTTTCATCCCAAATACTTCTGAAAATCTCGTTATTTGTATCCCATTATTAAAAAGTAAAGATCGATTCAGATTTTTAATTGAAAAATGTGTTGAATTAGGAATTACAAGATTTTATTTTTTTAAATCAGAACGGACAATTCCAACTAAATTTGATGGAGAAAAAGTTAAAAAGATAATGATAGAATCCTTAAAGCAATCAATCAGAACTTATCTCCCTAAATTTGAATTTATGGATTCTTTTAACAAATTAATAAAAAAAGTAAGTTCTGAAGGGCAGATTTTTTTATTTGATTTAGAGTCTGATGAAAAGTTTAACAAAGAATTAATAATTCCCGTTAAAAACAATTTTTTTATTTTTGGACCCGAAGGCGGATTATCAAAAGAGGAATTAAAATCTGTAAATAAAGATAAAATTTTCAATTTATCTAAAGCCAGACTCCGAACCGAGACTGCTATTATAAAATTAGTGTCAATAATCACCTGATTAACATAAAATTAAAAAAAATTTGGATTTTATAATTCTTAAGCATATTTTTCTAATGACAAAATTCGAATCCAATAATAAATATCAGAGGTATATATGAAAAAAGTCTATTCTCTTGTTGTTTTGGGAGTTTTTATTCTCTCAGTAAGTTTATTCGCTCAAACTACCAAATATGGCGCACTCACAAAGGATGCTTGGGTATTTGGGTTTGGTGCAACTTATCCGCATCTCATAGCTACACATCCTTCGGTTGTTCCTGAAAATTTTGCATATGGAGGATTTCTATCAATACAGAAAAACTTTAGTGAACATGTAGGAATGAGATTTAAAGGTGGTTATTATTACTTTAGAGGTCAGAATTATCCAAAATCAATTGGGTTAGCAAAAAACACTACTATTGCCGGTGACTTTGATTTAATGTATTATTTTGTTCCATGCGAGCCAATTTCTCCTTTCTTTACAGCTGGTTTTGGATTAGGCTACTTCAAAGTTGAAAATGCAGCTGACGCTGGAATTAATAATGAGAACTTTCTTGATTATATGTTTAATTTAGGTTTTGGAGCTGAGTGGAGAATTGGAGAAGAATGGAAACTAAAAACGGAAATTACCTATTCGACTTATGACAACAGTAAGATTGACGGTAAATATAATTATGGAAATGGTTTACTCGGTGGATATTTTGATACTTGGATGAGATTTGATTTAGGTCTTCTTTATTACTTTGATAAAGGCGAACCTTCAAATTACTGCCAATTGTACGAAGGCTTAAATGCTAATATTGATTACGATAGAATTGAAGAAATCGTAAGAAGATATAGAACCGAACCAACTGTAGTTGATTACGGAAGAATTGAAGAGTTGATTAAAAAACATAGTGGAAAAGCTCCTGTTGCTGACAAATGGGTTCTTATTGGTGTAAACTTTGACTTTAATAAAGCAACATTAAGACCAGAAGCTTATCCAATTCTTAATAACGCAGCAGAAATTCTATTGAAAAATCCTGATGTTAGAGTTGAAATTCAAGGTCATACAGATCAGATTGGTTCAGATAAATATAATGACCAATTATCACTTAAACGTGCTGAAGCTGTTAAGAAATTCTTAGTTGCTAAAGGTGTTGATGCTTCAAGATTAACAACTGTCGGTATGGGCAAGAGAAATCTTCTGTTCAAAGAAATGGATGAACAATCAAGATTCTACAATAGAAGAATTGAATTTCACGTTAAATAATTTTTAATCAAAAAAGGGAACTGAAAAAGTTCCCTTTTTTAATAACCTTTAATTCCATTCGGTGAGATGGAGAAGGATTAGATGACAGCTATTAATTTAATCACAAAATTGGGAACCTCAAAAAGGAATAAATTTATTTCTTTTTGAGGTTATTTTTTTTATGAAAATAAAATCAAAAATAGCTGATAAGGAAGGCTTAGACAGAATTCTCACAAGAATTGCTCACGAAATCCTGGAGAAAAACAAAGGTTCTAATAACTTAGTTTTAATTGGAATGAGAACAAGGGGTGAGTATTTAGCCAAAAGACTTAGAAATAAATTAATTGCAATTGAGGGAATTGACCTCCCGCTTGGTGTTCTTGATGTTACTCTTTATCGGGATGATTTCAGAAAAAGAATAAAACAACCACAAGTTTCAGTATCTGATATAACTTTTGATGTCAACGAAAAAGATGTAATTCTTGTTGATGATGTACTCTATACCGGTCGCACAGTTAGATCAGCATTAAATGCAATTATGGATTTAGGACGACCAAGCTCTATTCAACTTTGTATTTTAGTTGATAGAGGACATAGAGAGTTACCAATTCGTGCAGATTATGTTGGGAAGAATATCCCCACTTCACTGAATGAAGAAATTAAGTTAAAAGTTGAAGAGTTTGATGGAGAGGACGCTATTTACTTAATTGAAAGTGAAAATAAATGATGGAGTTTTATGCCTTTATCTAGCAGACATTTACTCGGAATGCAAAATGTTCCGAAAGAAGATATACAACTTATCTTAGATACAGCAAATACCTTTAAAGAAATTCTAGATAGACCTATAAAAAGAGTTCCTACTCTTCAAGGGAAAACAGTAGTCAATCTCTTTTATGAAAATTCAACGCGAACTAGAATCTCCTTCGAATTAGCTGAAAAAAGACTCTCAGCCGATGCAGTTAATTTTTCCGTTTCGACAAGTAGTGTTAGTAAAGGAGAATCTTTGAAAGATACAGTTAAGAATATTGAAGCAATGAAAGTAGATATGATTGTTATCCGACATTCCGTCGCTGGAACTCCTCTGATGTTAACTCAACTATGTGATTCAAATGTAATTAACGCTGGTGATGGTGTTCACGAACATCCAACACAAGCACTTTTAGATTTATACACAATTCGTGAGAAGGTAGGCAAATTAGAAAATCTAAAGGTTTGTATCGTTGGAGATATTGCTCATAGCAGAGTTGCATTATCCAATATTTTTGCATTAAAGACAATGGGTGCAAAAGTTTCTGTCTGCGGTCCATCGACAATGATTCCGAAACAACTTGAAGATTTAGGTGTAAACATTATTTATAGTATTGATGAAGCTATTCAGGAAAATGATGTGCTGAATGTTTTAAGAATTCAATTAGAAAGAAAGGCAAGAGAATATTTCCCTTCATTAAGAGAATATGTAAAATATTTTGGAATTACTTCAGAAAGATTAGAAAAAAATAAAAAAGACATTCTTATTCTTCATCCAGGGCCAATTAATAGAGGAGTTGAATTATCCTCTGATGTGGCAGATGGACCATATCAGGTTATTTTACAACAAGTAACGAATGGAGTTGCGATAAGAATGGCAGTTCTATATTTATTAGGAACATTAAACTAGAAATAATTATGAAAATTTTATTAAAGAACTTTACTGCACAGAATCCACAACAAAATCTTTTTGAAAAAAATATAGATTTACTTTTAGTTAATGATAAGATAGCTGAATTCGGTCGGAATTTGAGCTATGATGATAAAATGACTAAGGTTATTGATTTATCTGGGAAATTAGTTGTTCCGGGGTTTATTGATATGCACGTGCATTTACGTGAACCCGGGAGAGAAGACGAAGAGACTATCGAATCAGGTTGTAACGCTGCAGCATTTGGAGGATTCACAGCAGTAGCTTGTATGCCTAATACTGAGCCAGCAATTGACTCTGCAGAAGTTGTTGAATTCATAAAAAATAAATCAAGAAATAATATAGTTGATGTTTATCCGATTGCTGCTGCGACAATTGGTAGAAAAGGAGAATATTTATCTCCAATGCTTGAATTAAAAGAATCAGGAGCAGTCGCTTTTTCTGATGATGGAGTTGCAATTAAAACAGCTTCTATATTAAAGCGAGCATTAGAATATTCAAAAATGATTAATTTACCAATCATTGAGCATTGTGAAGATGAATCTCTTTCTTTCGGCTCAATGAATGAGGGAATTAATTCTACGTTATTTGGTTTACATCCTTTACCCTCGGTTTCGGAGGATTTAATAGTTATGAGAGATATTTTAATGGCACAATATACTGGTGGGAAAGTCCATATCGCTCATATCAGTTCTGCTAATGCTGTTAAAATGGTGAGGGAAGCAAAAAGTAAAAATATCAACGTTACTGCTGAAGTTACACCTCATCATTTCACATTGACAGATGATTCTCTGAAAACTTATGATACAAATTTGAAAATGAATCCACCTTTAAGAACTGAAAAAGATATCAAGGAAATTTTGGAAGGATTGAAAGACGGAACAATTGATTGTATTGCTTCCGATCATGCACCACATTCTCCTGAAGAAAAGGAAATGGAATTTGACTATGCTCCAAATGGAATAGTTGGATTGGAGACTTCTATCGGACTTGCACTAACTGAACTTGTTCACAAAAAAGTTTTAAGTGTTGATGAAATTATTTTCAAATACTCTATTAATCCACGAAAAATTTTAAATTTGAATGTTCCCTCATTTAAAGTAGGAGAAAAAGCAGAATTTACTATCTTAGATTTAGATGAGATTTGGACAGTTAATAAAAATAAATTTGTTTCTAAGTCAAAAAACACACCTTTTGACAAAAGACTATTAACGGGCAGAGCTGTAGGTATCATCAATAATGGTAAAATTTTAATGAATGGTGAATTCATATCCTAATTTGATTCAAAGTTGTTTAGTTTGATAAACACATCTAAAAGACAAATTACTTTTTCATAATTAAAATCTAATAACTTATTGGCATTCTGTTTGTCCCACTCTATGCAAAAACGAGGTGTGCTATGAAAAACAGAATATTCATCTATCTTTTAATAATATCAGCATTATTTTATTCCTGTGACATAAACTTACCATATGAGGATTTTACTCCTCCATCTCCTCCGAAAAATATAACCGTCCTAAATGGTGACCAAAAAGTTGTTCTAAATTGGAAAAAGAATCCGGAAAGTGATGTTGCTGGTTATAATATTTATTACAGTTATTCATACAACGGAAAATACACACTGATTGGTTCATCAGGCACAAATAATTTTGTTGATTATGGAATAAGGAATGGAGTAAAGTATTATTATGCTGTTACAGCTTACGACTACAATGGAAATGAAAGTGAACTTAGTTATGATGTAATTTATGCTGTTCCCCGACCTGAAGGATTCAATCAAAGTATTTTTGATTATAGAAGATTTCCGAATAATTCTGGCTATTCGTTTTCAAAATATTCAGTTGTGCCTTATAACAGTCAGGACGCAGATTTCTTTTTTGAAAACTATCAGGGAACTTATTATCTGGTAGTTTATGACGATACTGATATTAAAGACATGGGACCAACTCGAGATATTTACGACATTCAATTTGCTCCTTCTTACGGATGGTCAAGCTCAAAGGATGAGATCGCTAAAGCTGGAAAAACTTATGTGTTTTGGACGTGGAATAATCGTTTTGCAAAAATCAGAATTAAAAATATTACTCCTGATAGAATTGTTTTTGATTGGGCTTATCAGACTGTTGAAGGTGAACCAATGTTAAAACCTAATAAAGAAAGAAAAAAGCTATCTTCAAATAGAAATTTGGTAGCGACGAAAGAATTGAATTAAGAATTTATTTCATAAGTGCTTATATTATCGGTACAGTAATTATAGTTGTTAAATGATTAGATTGAATTTGTATATAATTTTATTGTTAGCTTATTCTATAGTTACTTTTGCTCAAAATGAAAAATTTATTCAGAATTTTAAAACTGGTTCGAAGACAGATTCTAATTTCATTGTCATTTCAGAAATTGAGCAATCAATTAAAAA